>TARA_B100001057_G_scaffold299571_1_pt1 | contig 21738 bp, 8 predicted proteins | sample TARA_B100001057 | Tara Oceans TARA_B100001057 (sample SAMEA2621839) | marine metagenome | biome: marine biome (ENVO:00000447); feature: surface water layer (ENVO:00002042); material: "saline water (ENVO:00002010), including plankton (ENVO:xxxxxxxx)" | depth 5 m
TCTACAATTTTATCAAAGTCAAATATATCATCATCCTCATCTACATATGGATACTCTGCTTCCTGACCAGTAAAATCAAAGTCAAACAATACACTATTAGGTAACTTACATTTAGCAGGTTTCTTTGCCTGTATGTTTGTATGCATATCCCATCCAAATACTTTTGGACTTGTGCCATTCCACAATACAACTGATGGCAACTTCAATGCTGCAGCAGCATGTTGCAAACAACTATCAATTAATATTCTTTTATCACTATGAAGTAAAAGACTTACCAACTCCATGTTTGTCATTGGATCTTTGATTGCCTCTACACCATCTAAAATCTCACTTGAGGGTTTTGTAACTTGAAATATATGATAATCTTTCTCATAATGATCTACAAGTTTTTGTGCCAATACCACAGGCATATCTCTTGCCCATAAGTATGGTCTTTGTTCCTGATACATACCACCATTGGTTTGTATCACCATAATTGGTTTTCCATTTGCTCGACTTGGCCAAAAGTCTTTTGCACCCTTTCTCTGTAAGGGATTAAATTTTATCTGTGGCATCTCCCCGTTGTATTCAAGATTGTACATCTTACACCAAGATTGTACAAGAGGAAGTTTTTTATTTACATGATCAGTTGTAAAGTATGGTTCATTCGCAAAGATCAATGAATCCATACCCTCAACATAAGTTTGATAATAATAACTTGTATTCCCCATTTGATAGACACGATCTACAAATGGAAGATTTTGAAATATCTCAGTCCAGACACCAGTTACTATCAACTCCCGACTAGGGAAGTTGTTCTTAATACACTTTGCAACTGCTGTTGATGCACAATGTTTTCCAAATCCACCTTGTAAGTGAAACAAGCAATATTTTTTTTGAGGCATAATATAGTATTATGATATAAGTTAGAAAGGAAGTGTCTTATCTACGTGTGTTGGTGTAGGAGGTGTCTTAACTGAATTGATCCAAGACTCTTGATTCACTTTTGTGTTAGAAGCAGTAAGTGCATCTGAAACTTCAGTCCAACCTAATATTGTAGATTGTGTCAAACTATCATATGCAACAAATCCTGATGTTGAAGGTGTAATATCGGTTGTTGTAATACCAATAGTATCACTTCCTTCAATAGTAAGATTGGTTGGATCAGAATCATCAACAGAAACAGTTTTTACTTCTACTTCTGAAACAATGTTATCAGAGTTATTGACGATTGTCAATCTTGACACTGTTTGGGTGTGTGTAATTGCCATTTTAAATTTTTACTTTATGTTTTATTTATTGTGAAAATAGATTATAACTATTTATCTTTGTGGTTGGAGGAGACACAACCTTTGGTTGAGATGAAGTAAATGTATCCCAAAACTCAAGAGTTTTTTTATTATTATTGTATAGTTCAATAATTGAAGCAGGGAGAACTTTATCTGGATCTGATGAAGTTTTTTCTAATTTAGAATGAACCTCATGCATATCACCTAATCCATAAGTTGTAAGATCATCTTCTCGATGTTCATTTGATAAATTATCAAACGTATGTTCAAATGATTCTTCACCTAAGAATTCATAAATTTCATTCAGTTGACCTTGTGGATCTGTGATCAAATCATTATAGTCTACATAATGAAATTTGTCACTATGTCCTTCATCAACTCCCATTTTGGTTGCATTCAATGCCTCATAAACAATACCACCCTGACCAGTAAGAAGATATTGGCATCGATTCTCATCATTAATCGGAATATTAAACTTGACTAACTGCTCATCAACAAAATTAATTCTTGGTTGTCCTTCTTGAAATGGATTACGTTTAATCATGGTAAGAATAGATGCTAATATCTCATCAACTCTTCGAACTGGCACAATTATCTTTACTTCTTGTTGAATATATCCTTCAATAAAAGGTACTCTCGCACACCAAGCACGATTCTTATCTATAACAACTGGTTGATCTATGTCACTATACCAATTCTCAATAATTGATCCAATAATTTTGTTGACAGAATCTGGTTTTGGATATCCAGTATAAAGTTCATTACCTATGAAATTATCATGAGTTGCATACATTGCACCAAGAACAGGACTTGATGGTCCTGAATGAAACCTTGGGTTTTGATTTAGTAATGTAGACAATAAAGTGCTTCCTGCTCTCGGAAGACCTGCCATAAAATAAAATGTTTTATTCATTCAAATCATTCAATATATTAATTATACACTTATATTATATAGATGTCAACTATGATTCTTCAAGTTTTTTGATACGTGCCTCAAGTGCATCATTCTTTTCAGATAGTTCCTTGACCGCATTAATCAGATACCATGTAAGATTATCTGCATTTACACTTAATGCACCTGTGCTCTGTTGCGTAACAGTATCTGGTAAAACTTGTTGTATTTCTTGTGCAATTACACCAAGTTGTAATCCTTCTTTGTTAACTACGACTGCACTTGGATTTTCGAAATCAGTGATTTCATCCTTAGTTCTATACTCAAAGTTACGAACTTGAACTTCTTTTATCTTATCAAGTCCAGTATTGTTATCAGTTACATTCTTCTTAATTCTAAGGTCTGAAGTAGTGCTCCAAGTGGTAGTATTACCTCCATGATAAACTCCAGCATCTGATTGTACATAGAATGTTCTAGTTCCTTTTCCAACACCACTACTTGTATATCCTAAAACAATTTCTTTATCAACTCCAACACCACTTCCATCCACAGAACATCCAATCATAATATTCATAGAACCAGTTTCGATGTCACATCCAGCCCTATATCCAATGAAGGTATTATTATTACCTGTACATACTTTTTTACCTGCACAAGCTCCAATTGCAATATTACACTGTCCAGTACTATCAGAAGCTCCAGTTGCATGTCCATATAAGGAATACGCACCTAAAGAAATATTATTATCACCAGTACATCTAGATTGTTGAGAAGCTTGTCCAATTGCTATATTGTATGAACCTGTTGAGCTTTTGTTTAATGCATAATGACCAAACACAAAGTTAGCCTGACCGGTGGTAAGATTATATGATGATGCTTTACCCACAGTGAAGTTATTACTACCAGTCATATTGGCTGAACTATTACCAGCCATTGCCTCTTCACCGAAAACAACGTTGTATTTACCTGTGGTTATCTTTTGACCTGCAAATACACCCATTATAATGTTATGGCGTCCAGATGTTATACCCTTTCCAGCTCTCCATCCAGTAGCGAAGTTGTAATAACCTGATGAGTCAGTACCTGATATTGGACCAGCACAAGCACCTAAGTACACATTGGCATAACCAGTGGTATTTCCTTGTGCTGTTTTATATCCTATGAAAACGTTACAACAACCAGTTGTAAGATCGTGACCTGGTGATAGACCTATTGCTACGTTATGATCAGCAGAAGAGGCAGCGGTAAGTGGTCCTGCAGATTTACCAACATAAACGTTATCACTACCTGTAGTGACGTTTTCTCCAGCGTAGAAACCTAGGAACACATTATCATCACCAGAAGTTAAACATCTTCCAGCTCTTATACCAATTGAAACATTGCAACAACCGTCAGTTGCTGTGCACATTGCACCCATACCAATTGCGATATTACAAAGAGCGGAGGTCACATTCTTAGCAGCACCTGATCCTATGGCAATATTAGCATCACCTGTAACTGTTCCTGTGTTTAATGCACCATTACCTATTGCAATATTTTCATCTCCAGTGCTTATCTTACATCCTGCAGCAACTCCAATTGCAATGTTAGCACAACCCTCAGTTAAAACATAACCTGCCTGACTACCCATCGCAACGTTACAACGTCCAGTAGTCAAACCATAGAGAGCGCCGTTACCAAAGGCACTATTTCTCTGACCACTAGATACATTATAACCAGCCTGATAACCATACAAATTGTTATAAGTGCCAGTAATTGCTGCATTACTACCAGCCGATGGACCTGTTATAACATTAAAACTACCAGTTGTTAATTGTTTTCCTGCTAATTTTCCCATGAATATGTTACAACTACCGGAACTTATTGTACATCCTGCATCTTGTCCAACAGCTATGTTATCATTACCACTTATACCACCTGTATCATTACCCTTACCAGCGTATTGCCCAATGAAAATATTACAGATTCCAGCAGCAGTTTGCGCTCCGGCACTTGAACCTATGAAAATTGATTTTTTATAACTAATCGTTTCACCACTCTTTCCGCATCCAGCTAGTGCACCAATTCCAATATTATCAAAACAATTACTATCAGCAAGTGCATTAACACCAATTGCAATATTTTTACCATTACCTGAATGTCCAGTGGTGTGACCACACATTGCACAACGACCTAAGGCGACGTTATCTGTGCTAGAAGTCATTGCACAACCTGCATGACAACCCATTATTATATTATGATCACCCTCATTTAATGCTAGACCAGCATTACAACCTAAAATTATATTGAAGCAAGTATCAGCATCTTTTGCTGCACCAGCACCTGTTCCTGCGACTAAGTTTCCTTGTGAATCTTGTGAGAATCCAGCAAGACCAGTAAGTGCAGAACCATCTCCACAGAACTTAGTTGCACTTACGATACCAGTGGCACTAGAAACAGTTGCAATACCAGCAATGGTTACATTAAAGGAACTATCACCACAGATCCAACGACTTGATGCACATCCGATTGCTAATTCTCTGTCTGCTGTTGCCGAAGATGCACAAACACCTTTACCAAGCATAATATTAAAATCACCTGTAGTGGTGGTTGCTCCAGTATAATTACCAAGGAAAATATTATATTGACCCTCAGTAATACATTTACCTGCACGACTACCTATCAATATATTACATGCAGCACTTGTTGCACCGACACCTGACAGTTCACCAAACACGATATTACCCGAACCAGTTGTTACGGTACTAGCAGAATCACCACCAAGAGTTCCAGTTCCCATGGCAATGTTACTACTACCACTGGTTATTCCCCTTGCTGCATTTCTTCCGAATAATATGTTATAACTACCTGAAGTAATGTCTGTACCAGCTTCTCTACCGATTGTAATATTCATTTGACCAGTGACAGTACCAGTTCCTAATGCCTTACAACCAATTGCAATATTATCAGAACCAGAAGATACTGCATAACCAGCATCTTTACCAAGTGCGACATTAGTAGAACCTGTTACCTGCTGTGTGCGTAATGTACCAGTACCAAGAGCAATGTTACAAGCACCAGTTCTACTATTCTCCAATGCAAAAGAACCAAGAGCGATATTATAATTTGCTGATGTGGCATATCGTAAATTATAAGCACCAAGAGCGACGTTGTTACCACCAGTAAATCCAGCTCCATTATCACCCATAACCTTTCTACCAATACTAATATTACATTCAGCACCACTCTTTAGATCTTTTCCAGCATTATATCCAATAGCAACATTATTTGATCCAGCGTTGTCATTTGCCGTGCTTTCTTTACCCCTTCCTGCATACATTCCTAAGTAAATATTATTACTACCAGAGGCACATCTACCTGCATATGGTCCCATTATTATACTACAGTTCATATTAGAACCTGCATTTCTTGCAGCCATACATCCTATAATTACATTTTCTTTTCCTATATCATCGGTACTATCAGCTGCACTTTTACCTATGATGACATTTACGCAAGCACAATCTAGTTGTTTTCCAGCATCATCACCAATAAATACATTTCCTGCACCTTTACATCCACTTTCATTAAGATCTCTTCCTGCAGCTGCTCCAATCAGAACATTATTTAATGCAGTTGTTAATTTACATCCAGCCTCTTTACCAAACATTAAATTATAACTACCACCTGTAGTTGATTTACCAGCATAACTACCAATAGCAATATTATGAGAACCACCACTTACACAACTCAGGCTTAACTGACCAAGTGCAATATTAGAAGAACCAGTATTAGCAGAATGAGTGGTGCTACCACAAAGTGCGTCTGAACCAAGTGCAATATTATTAGAACCACTACACATACATTTTGCAGTATAGTTACCCATGTAGACATTATTAGAACCAGTTATATTGCAGTAACCTGTATAAAGACCAAGGTAAGTATTTCTAACACCTGTTGTTTGAGACTTTCCTGATCCATGACCAATTAAGGTATTCTTCCAGCAAGTTGTTAATGACGCACCTGCTTTATAACCTATTAAAATATGTTCGAATCCAGAAGTAAGACTACATCCTGCATCACATCCTATAGCAATAGTAAGATCACCTCCATTTAATGCTTTAAGAGCATTGCATCCTACACCAATGTTATAACAGGTACCAGAATCAGACGCTGCACCAGCACTATCTCCAGCATATAAGTTTCCTACTCCATCACTACCAGAAGTTTGTGTCCATCCAGCAAGTCCAGTTAAACAAGAACCATCTCCACAGAACTTAGTTGCCTCAAAAATACCACCAGATGCAGTTGCAGTAGCAATACCAGCAAGAGTTACATTAAAGGAACTATCACCTTCAATCCAACGATCTGATCCATTACCAATCGCAAGTTGACAATCACCTGTCGCAGAGGCAGCTTGCACTTGAGCACCAATCATAACATTACGACTACCAGATGTGACATTACATCCTGATTGATATCCTCCAAAGAAGTTACGACTACCAGAAGTTATAACATATCCAGCACACTGACCTAATACAACGTTATTAGCAGCAATATTATCGGATAGAACGGAACTACCTCTCATTGCGTTAGTTCCAAGGACAACATTATTACCACCAGTATAACCCATGCATCTAGCTGCATAAGCTCCGATGTATACGTTTTGGACACCTCCTGCAAGTCTTTCTGCTGCTGCACGTCCTAGAACTATGTTCCTATCACCAGTCAGTACTCCATAAGCAGCAGCACCAGTGCCGACGAAAAAGTTGTGTGAACCAGTTGAGGTACATTTACCTGTATACGTTCCTATGAAAACATTACATCCAGCAGTTGTTTGACCGTATCCTGCTTCATGTCCTATCGAGATATTGTCAGCACCTGTTGCACCACTACATCCACCATATCCTGCATCTGATCCAATACTAATATCACGGAAAGAATTCTTATTAACTCCAGCTTGAGTACCAATCAAAATACTTTCAGATCCTGATGTTCTATTCATGGCAGCAAGTTTACCAATTATAATATTGCATGAACCACTTGTAAGTGTTCTAGCAGGATTATTTCCTAATAAAACATTATGATCACCTTCGTTTAATGAACAACCAGCGCAATTTCCTAGTGCAACGTTGAAACAAGTATCAGCATCAGACGCTGCACCAGCAGCTGTTCCTGCATATAAGTTTCCCTGTGCGTCTGGTGAGAATCCAGGAAGACCAGTTAAACAAGAACCATCTCCACAGAACTTAGTTGCCTCAACAACACCAGTTGATTTTGTTACAGTGGCAATACCTGCAAGTGTTACATTATAAGAACTATCACCAGAAATAAAATGAGTGGCACCAACACCGATAGCCAGTTGTCCACTTCCATTACATGCAGTGAATGTAACTCCGGCACCAATTGCAATATTACAATTACCTGTTGCAGAGAAACATCCTGCACATGAACCCAAGAAAATATTATTAGCACCAGAAGTGATTTTATTACCTGCATTTCTACCTACAGCAACGTTAGAATCACCAGTTACAGTACCACCACCACCAGCGTTACGACCAATAAAAGTGTTGGAACCACCACTTGTTAGACACATTCCAGCACGAGCACCGAATAATGCATTATAAGTACCACTTGTAATCTTATTTCCAGTGTTTACTGCACCTACAATTGTGTTATTGCTACCAGTTACATAGTTAGTGCTGTCTCCATTTCCTGCATTTTTTCCTATGAAAACATTACATCCACCAGTTGTAACGTTATGACCTGCCCATAATCCTATCGCAATATTCATCGAAGCAGTTGTTGCCTGATAATGCGAGTAGTAACCTAACGATAAATTATATTCACCAGTGGTATTTGAAGACGCACCGGCAATCTCCTCACCAATGTAAAGATTATAACTACCAGTGTTGGCGCCACTATGCATTATCTGACGACCAATATAAGTATTACTACTTCCAGATGTCTGTGTTTGACCTACGTTAGTTCCAACAAAAGTATTAAAGCTACCAGTATGTAAAGCACAACCTGCTTGATTACCAATATAAACCGAACCTCTGGATCCAGAACCATCACACCATGCTTTGGCAGCACGATATCCAAGTATTACACTATAACAAGTATCATTATCAACTGCAGCTCCTGCCTCAGTACCTGCAATCAAGTTTTCATAAGAATCTGGTGTGAATCCAGCAGAGATACCAGTTAGTGCAGAACCATCTCCACAGAACTTAGTTGCACTTACGATACCAGTTGTAGCATAAGCAGTTGCAATACCAGCAAGAGTAACATTAAAGGAACTATCACCAGCAATCCATCGGTTTGTTTCAGAACCTATTGCTAATTGATCATCACCAGATGTAGACGGTAAGCAAACATTATAACCAATTCCAATATTCCTATCACCTGCAGCATTATTTCCACCTGCAGAAACTCCCAAGAATACATTACATCCACCACCATCAGTGGAGGATCCTGCTTCCCTACCGAGCATGACATTGTAATGTCCAGATGTGTTTGCTTTACCAGCTCCATTACCTATAAATGTATTGAATAATCCAGATGCATTTGAAGCACCAGCACAACAACCAATAAATACGTTATCATCACCTTGAGATGAAGACTTTCCTATACAACAACCAGCCTTATATCCAATAGCAACGTTAAAACAGTTACTAGATCCAGCACACTTACCAGCATCAGTACCCGCATACAAACTCTCTGCTGAGTCTGCGTTAAATCCAACACCAGTTAGTGTAGAACCATCTCCAAGGAATGATGTTGCCTTTACTATTCCTTCAACGTCTAATTTGGAACTGGATCTTGGTAAAGTTGTTCCAATTCCCACAGAGTCACCTGCACCAACAAGTGACATTGTAATAAGTCTATCTTTGTTTATCTTAAATGCATTAATTCCAGATACATCATTCGCAGAGAATATATCACTAGTTGCATCATTTACAACATCTAAAAGTGTTCCTGTGCTTCCCACAACTTGGAAGGCACTCTTTGCTGCACCTGCATCAACTCTTAAGTTGTAATGATTAGAGTTTGTGGTTCCGATACCAACACTACCTAAGAAAGTAGATACTCCAGTTACAGTAAGATCGTTAAATGTTGATGTCGTAGTGGTGCTAATACCAGTGGCAGTTACAATACCAGTCAAAGATGAACCATCACCAACGAATTTTGTTGCACAGAAGACACCACCAGAATTTATTGCCTTGATGTTAGATCCTGCTAAACATACATTAAAGGAACTATCACCAGTTATCCAACGATCTGATCCTTTACCTATTGCAAGTTGGCAACTTCCTGTTGCAGAAGGTAAACAAACTTCAGCTCCAATTCCAATATTATAACTACCAGAGCTATTTGTACCACCTACAAACGGACCTAGGAATACGTTTGCAATACCAGCACAAGTTAATGCACCTGCACAGTATCCAATAAATTGATTATAATTTCCAGTTGAATAAGATGATCTTGAATCTGAACCTCCGGCATTACCACCCAACATTACATTTCGACAACCATTACAAGTCCAAACTCCAGCTCTTTGACCAACAAAAACGTTATCATCTGCATCTTTAATATTATATCCTGCAAGTCTACCGATAGCTACGTTATCAGATCCATCTTCAGCATTATATCCTGCACTTCTACCAAGAAGAGTGTTATCTTTACCATCAGCTAAATTATATCCAGTTGAGTCTCCAATTCCAATATTAAAACATCCACAAAATGTGCCACCATATAATGCATGTTTTCCGAGTGCTATGTTATCGAAACCTCTTCCTGAGTAACCAGCTTGATATCCAATAGTAATGTTACATGTTGAATTACTGGTGCATCTATATGCACCAGCTTGATATCCAATACCTATGTTATAATTACCACCTATTCCTGCACCAGTAGGCTGAATACCAGCACATTCACCAAGGTAAATATTACCAGTTGTTGTTGTTTGACATCTACCAGCAGATCTGCCAATAAAAATATTACGACAACCACTGGTCAAAACCTTTCCGGATTCATATCCACCAAGGAAGTTATTATCACCACCAGATAAAGAATATCCTGAATTTAAACCAAATGTAATGTTGTGTGTTGTGCCACCTGTATCATTACATAACCCACCCATGGCAGCATATCCTAATGCAAGGTTATAACATGAGGTACTACCACCCGTATAAGTACCACCAGCACCAACACCTGCAAATAAGTTATTATCATCATCATTCCGATCAAATTTAGTGCCGGTAAGTGCAGAACCATCTCCACAGAATTTAGTGGCACTAACAATACCAGTAGAAGCATAAACAGTTGCGATACCCGCTAAACATACATTAAAGGAACTATCACCAGCAATCCAACGATTAGTATCATCACCGATTGCAAGTTGACAATTACCAGCTGCATTTGGTAGTTCAACATTATATCCAAGAGCTATGTTATTATAACCAGTTGCTGATTTAGCTGCACAAGCACCTAAGAATATATTACGTGAACTACCACCTAGACTACATCCTGCATAATATCCTAGAGCAATGTTACAGTCTCCACCCGATCCAGTGATGGGGGTTCTACTCATTGCATTTTGACCCATCGCAATGTTATGTCGTCCAGTTGTAACTGCTCTACCAGATGTTGAACCGAACAATAAATTATAACTACCAGATGTGATGCAACATCCTGAATTACATCCTAATAATACGTTACCATCACCCTCATTTAATGTTGCACCAGCATTACAACCGAACATGAGGTTGAAACAGGTATCAGCATCCACATTGGCACCAGCACCAGTACCTGCTCTTAAGTTTTCTAGTCCATCACTTCCAGAAGTTGGTGAGAAACCAGGAATAGTAACAGTCGCAACACCAGCTGCTCCAGCTGTTGCGGTTGCCACAACACCGTCTCCAACAAAGTTTAATGTTGCTACACTACCTGCGGTTCCAACTGTGCTTCCCTCATCCTTAACAGTAAGACCACCAATTGCACCAGTTCCTTCTGCAGTGATTCCAGTTAAATATTGACCATCTCCATAAAAAGTTACAATTCCAGATACTGCGGTAACGATTCCAGAAGATACCTTTACAGATCCTAGAGTTGAAGCAGCTGATACTTTTAAATTTTGGAAGTCAGCTACATCAGTCGGTCCTCCTTGTCCTGCAGCGTCAGTCACATAAATGATACCGACCATATCACCAGCATGATTAGTGCAAACATATTTTAATTGTGCAGGAGCATCAAATGGAACATCGAATCTTACGGTTCCATCGTATACTGTATTACTACCACTACCAGATCCAGTATATGTTACACCGTCGGTGTATGCAGTATTATCTGTTTTTCTTATTTGGAACGGGTGAGAAGAAGAAGAATCGATAACAAATTCATATACTTGACCTCTCTGTAAATATATGGTTGGATCATCAGAGTTTGTTAAATTACCTGGTCCATTAAATCTCCAATCAGAAGAACCATTAGGAACCACAGTCCAAGATGATGTGAGTGTTGAAATACCAGCAGTTGAAGCAAATGCAACTTGACCTGGTGATGTACCTCCACCAACACCAGTTAAGTTAGAACCATCACCATAGAACTTTGTTGCAGTTACAACACCAACTGCTAATACTGCATCATTAGTTGTAAGAGCACCAGTCCCAGTAGGATCAATAGTTCCGATACCAACGTCACCAGTGTTTCTTATTGTTAGTCTCTCTCTAGCAAAAGCTGAGCCATCCACTGCTGTATGGAAGGACAATTTTGTTGGCATGTCTGCTGTTGCACTTGGTGCGCCATCAACAGTTGCTTTTATAGCAGCACCACCATTTGCAAAATCATTTCCATCATCTCCAATGAAGAATATCGTACCTAGTTCATCTCCATTTTGAACAATACCTTTACCAGAAGGATCAGAGGATCTTGATTTAATAAACCTAAAACTTGGTGCAGATGCATCTGCACTAAATCTAAAAATACCAAGAGTAGAAGAACTATTATCAGTTCCTACTTGTTGAACACTAGGATTATAATTATATGCTAATGCAAGTGAAGTACTATATCCAACGTGTAATAAATCAGTGGTAACTGAACCTGCAACTCCAATATTTGATTGGAATGTTGCGATACCAGTTACAACTAATTTTGATAAATCACCAATAGTATCAGCACTAATACCAGAAAGACTAGAACCATCTCCAAAAAACTTTGTTGCACTTACAATTCCAGAAGAACTGAGCATTGTAATAGCACTACCAACATTTAAATCACTATAAAAAGTAGATAGTCCAGTGACTGTGACACCAGATCCAAGAACTGCAATACCACCTCTAGCAGTAATTAATCCAATTGAATCAACGTTTGTTACGTCCTCATAAGTTAGTGTTCCACCAATCGACAAATTACCACTAATATCTACATCTGCATTTACATCTACGTTACCATTAAAGGTTGATAATCCAGTGACTTTTAAAGTTGCTAGATCACCCAAGGTATCAGCAGTGATACCAGTCAAAGATGAACCATCACCAATGAATTTTGTTGCACTTATAATACCAGTCGCACCATACATTGTGATGGCAGAACCAACGTTGGAGATTCCAGTTACACTTAATCCATCACGCAGTGTGGCAGGATATGGAGAATCAACAACATTCGAATTTGTAACAACAGCATTACCCATGTAAGCATGAGCTGTGCACTGATAATGTAAAACGTTAGGAGTTGTATCACTGACGGTGATTTCAGTATATGCGTTTTGGAAACTAACACCTGTCGTATATTCTGTTGTCTTATCTGCTTTGTAATAAAATTTGAATGGATGACTTCCAGTATTATCGTTTGTGAATCTATAAGTTCTACCAGGTGTTAAAGTTAGAATGGGTGCCTGAACACCGTTGATTAAATATCCATTACCACTTCCTGTTCCATTATATCTGTGAGTTGCATCTTTACCGGCAACTGTCACAGTAAAGGTGACTGTACTACCATAAGGTGCCTGTAAATAACCATGTCCAGCAAAAGCTGAGGCAGTTACAATACCAGAAAAAGTACCGTCAATAGCATTTATATTATCATTTTGAGTGCCGATACCACTTAAGTTAGAACCATCACCATAGAACTTGGTTGCACTTACGATACCAGTTGCCTGATACATTGTGATAGCAGAACCAACATTAACATCACTACTAAATGTTGATTTTACATCACCAGCATCAATTTTAAAAAGTTGACTTCCATTACTCTTTACTATGAAATCACTAGTATTACTACCATTATTATTGAGGTGCATGGATAAATTACTACCTGCGAGCACTCCTATTTCTAATCCATCTGATTTAGGTGAAAGTGATCCTTTTGTATCTCCTGAAAATTGAATGTTTATAGCAGCATTTGTTGTTCCACTACTAACATTCAGAGTATTAGCATTAGCAGAAAATGTAGAAACACCAGATACGAAAAAATTATCTGTTATAGTTGTAACTCCAAGAGTTGATACTCCTGTTACTTTTAAAGTTTCAGCTATAATGTTAGCAGTTGTGGCAGCACCAATACCTGTTAATTTACTACCATCACCATAGAACTGAGTCGCACTTATAATTCCTGTAGCACCATACATCGTGATGGCAGTACCAACACTTGCGATTCCAGAAACATCTAAGTCTTGAGCAGTAAGATCAGTTACGGATGTAACTCCAAGAGTTGAAATACCACTAATGGATAGTGAAGTTCCAACCACGTTAGGTGAAGCAGTAAGACCAGTTAAATATTGACCATCTCCATAATATGTTACAACTCCAGATATAGATGTTACGACTCCCGATGATACACTTACTCTATTTCCTACACTTAAATTTGTACTTATTGCTACCGTGTTGGCATTAAGATTCAAATCATTGGGACTTTCGATGGTCGGGGTTCCATCTCCCAATAATTCTATTTTCTTTACACCAAAACTCTTATCTGCCATTGATATTTTTAGTTATTTATGATTGAAAATGATCCTTTAACTGAGAAGGATCCAGATAACGAAGAAACTTTATCTTCATAACCACTTTCACTAGTATCATGACCATATGGATTATGTAAAATTTTATTGGGTGCTCCCCTCAAATTACCATTTCCTCGAACATTATAAGATTGATTTGCTTTTGTTGGTAAATCATATGTTCCGTTATATTCAACTGACCAATATCCTGTATCATTAATTCCACTTATTGGATCAGACATTCTATTATATTTACAACCACTAGTATTTAACCAATATCTAACTGCGTCTTGATCTGCCCTACGATTAGATTGTAAATACAGTGCAATTACAGAGCATGCATTGGGACCTGCAGCACTTGTACCATTAAACCAAGTGTCATAAAAATTTGAATCATCCTGTCTTTGATAATCTTCACTACTCGCATATCCTGCTGCCATAGTCATTTCACCTGGTGCAAATATATCAATCATAGGACCATTGTTAGAGTAATACACTTTTCTTACAGAAAATTTTGTGGCACCTTGTTTTTCATCATCTGGTTCAACAGCACAATCAAGAGCTCCGACACGAATCGATCCTTTTCCTATGTCATGATCTCCTGAAAATCCTTGCTGAATTCCACTAACACGATTCGTATAAGTAGATGAGTTACTATACCAATTATTAAAGTCAACATCATTTTTATCTGACAATTTTTGATTTTCATTACCAGCTGATGCAACAATTATACATCCTGCTGCAATCGCATTTTCTGCAGCAGAATTTGAGGAGGAAGCAGTTGTTGGATATCCACCACTATCTCCAGTAGTATTAAGTAAGTATGCAGAAGAATCATCTCTTAGAGTAAATGTTTCATTATTTCGACAAGCACCTGCATTTGTTGGTGGGGTTGCTGTACTACCAGACCCTACGTATGTCAAACTATTTCCTCGATAATAGTGACTATAATTAACACCACTTTCATTACCAGTAATACCAGACGCACCGTAACTATTATTAATAATTGTGGGGTCAGGATCATTTAATTGTATTTTTTTAGCTTTGTGCCATATCGTACAAGCATTTATTCCAGTAGTAGCACTTATGACTCCACCTACACCACCTAAAAGAATTCTAATATTCCATATATTACATTCAAATGCAAGTCCAAATGATTTTCCACCAATTTGAGATGCACAAGATGTCCCATGACTATTAACAATTGAATTTGTTCCATTCTTACTATGAGCATGAATTCTTGTATAAGTTGAAGGTATGGATAATGTACCTAGACTAGAGAATGATGAAGATCGATAACTTGCTCCAGTGTTTGCCCACCAATCACGAGCAACAGATTCTTTTGCACGAGTACCAATAGTGACACCATCTATAGTTACAGTTTCTAATCGGTTGTCAGGATCTGCATTAAAAAAATCAGGATCAACCTTATAAGGACCATCAAGAATGACATCAAATACTCTATGATAACCACTACCTGCAATTAATTCTGGATGTAATATGGATGTTCCACAATCTATTATCACTGCATCTACATTTTTTCCACTCACAGAAAAAAACAAATCTTGATTAGTGGTATCTGTTGTTCCAATACCAACACCTTGAAAAGGTTTACTGGAAGGATCATTTACAAAATTATTTGACCAATTAGATCTAACTCCATTTTCATATAATATTGACTCACTTCCATAAGCAGTAGGAAAAATGGGTTTATTAAAAGATACATTATTTTTATATCTTTTTGTGAACAATGAAAGTGGTTGCGGATACTTGTCAGGATTTAACTCAACACTTTCTACCTTATCATGATTTTTTAAAATATCTGCCTCCCCCATACTCATTTCATATATTGCAGTTCGTAATGAGAATTCTTGTGTGTTAGAACAATTAACTTTACGATTTGGTATTCCATCAATTTCATTTTCATTAATAATATAATTATGAACAGTCTCCCAGTCTTCTGGAAGATTTACTATGACAATGTACTCATCGATATCAGATGCCGTATGGTCAATAGTAGTAGTAGGTTGTGTTTTAATAGTATCTGAATAATCAGGAAAGACGACATCATGAAATATAATACTCATTCTTGAACCTCTCTTCTCCAACGATATGTTGTCAATCCACTCACACCAGTTTCAGGAGTGGCTTGTATTACAACATTTGAACCACTTATTGTTGCACCAACAGAGATAAGTAAGTCTGAACTTGACATGATTGCAAATTCATTTGAATAAGCAGTTGTATTATCTTGCATCACAATTATTCTTTCTGCTTGAATATTAGACCCATTCATAAAATGAAGAGAGTATTCTGCTAATTTATAATCTAAAGATGCATATGCAAAGCTATCAATATTTGTGGATACACCTGCACTAGCAATAAATGTTCCTACACCAGTATTAACACCAGTCACAGTTGGACTTAATTCAGTTCCATTCGCAAAAACTCTTGTTGCACTTATAATACCAGTCGCACCATACATGGTGATGGCAGAACCAACACTTGAGATACCAGAAACATCTAAATTTACAACAGTAAGATCAGTTGCAGTTGTAACTCCTAGTGTTGATACTCCACTAACAACAATACTTGGAGTCAACACACCCTCAACATTACCAAGTGTCAAAGCTGTGCCGACATTAATTAATTCATTATTACCATTTATTACTATACTTGAGGTACCAAAAGTTGCAATTCCAGTAACAAAAAGATCTTCAGCGGTAAGATCAGTTGCAGATGTGACACCTAACGTTGTGATTCCAGATACTAAAAGATTTGTAGGAGTTAAGTTTCCTGTAGCATCTATACCTGTTAGTTGAGAACCATCTCCAAAATAAGTTACTACTCCAGTCTTTCCACCAACAGTTGCTCCTACTCCACTTGAAGTAGGTGTAACAACAAAATCTTTACCTAAAGTAGAAATTCCACTTATGGAAAGACCAACTCCAACTATATTATCAGCAATTACAGAACCACCCGTAAATTGACCAAAACCTGTACTAAAAATTTTGTTTGCGGTTAAAATACCAACTGCTAATATTGAAGTATTACTCGCAGAAACTTGTGCAGTCGCATCGTCAGTTCCGATGGCTACGTTTCCTGATGCAATCTTTACATTAGCTAGTGTTGAAATACCACTTATAGAAAGTGCAGTTCCAACAATATTATCAACAGCAATACCACCACCAGTGAATTGACCAAAACCTGTACTAAAAATTTTATTTGCAGTAAGTATACCAACTGCTAAAACAGATGTATTGGCAGCACTAACACTGGCATGAGGATTTGTTGTTCCCACACCAATATTTCCTGTAACTTGCAGAGAAGTTTTGTTTTCACTAAAAGAGGTAATACCTACTTTTAATTCTTTGAGTTTACCGCTGACGTATGGTGATATCTTTGCCATTTTAATTTAATGTTTCTAAGATACTTGCTAAAAATTTAACGTTTGTTGAATCACTTGCAGAAATGACCAGACTGTCAGATTGTTCTAACACAAGTTTACCTGCTATTAAATTTGCGGTATCACTTGATTCAATCGGTAAATTTTTTATTACCTCAGTTGTTACTGCAACACCTGCAGTTGTTCTCTCATGAGACATTGAAACTGTATAAGTTTCAGATCCTATATTAGCTGCCTGAGCTAATAGAACAACACCAGTATATCCGATTGGTGCAGTATAGATTCCAACTGGACTAGTTGGAATTATTTTGGTAACTGTTTGAAAATTATTCTGGGCTAATGGCATTTAATCTCCTCCTAATGCTAGTATGAATGGTGTCATCTGTGAAAATAAACTTTTCGAATAAAATGTTCCTGTAATAGTACCCGATTGTTGATTGATAATAACACCATCTCCAATTCTGAAATTACCAGCTTGATCGGTACTTGTGAAGATTGTTAATCCTCCGTCTCGATCATCAACTTCATTGTCTTGAATTGCAACTCCACCTCTTGAAGGAAGAGAATCAATCAAATCTGTTCCTGATCCTATGTATTCAAAAGAATGACTTGAAGCTAAGATTCGACTTTGTTTGAAAAATGGAACTGTTGTTCCAACACCTACAGCAAAAGGAATATTCTCCGTAAATGTAACTGTTGAGATTCCACTTGAAATTGGAGTAGCTTGACTCACATTAAAATATTGTGGTTTCATTGTTAAAGAAACTGCAGCAGCAGATCCGTCTCCACCCGATATACTAATCGATGGTGTAGATGTATATCCTCTTCCAGAGGTAACAATAGTAACAGAACTTACTTGCCCTGCAGTTAATTCTGCTATTGCAGTAGCAGGTATACCCCATGATTCAGAAGGTGATCCAATAGTAACTGTTGGTGGAATAGTATATCCAGACCCACCATTTGTTACTTTTATTTTATCTACAACTTTATACAATTCATCAAAATAGACCACTTGACCATCAAAAGGTCTAACAACATCTATTGAAACATTTCCACCTGAAACAAAATTATGAATATATCTATTAGCACCAACATAAGTTGTAAAAGTGTTCAAACCTACAATACTATTTACGGTAAAATTGTAACCATTCATTCCAGTTGGGAAAGTATCTTGAGTTGCAACCCCCACATTAACCTGAATTGTATTTGTGGTAACAATTTCAAGACCTAGGATTGCGTTATGAGCAGGGTCTGTTATGCGTGGATAAGGTTTGTTTGTGGAATATCCATCTGCTGAACACGAAAATTTCAATCCACCTGTAGATATACCAACGGTGTTATTTGCTTTAACTAATCCATTGGAAGTTGCGGAAATAAATGTATGTGCAGAAGTATCTCTTGAAACACCAACATCTATATCAAAAGTATTTGTAGAAACATTTGATATTGGAATCCATTTATTATAAATTGGATCAGATATTCTTGGATAGTCATGATTGGTAGCGTGATTATCTTTGGCACATGTAAATCTTAATGAATGTGCCAAAACTTTTACATAATCACCAGTGTTAAATCCATGACTGTTAATAGTGATAGTTGTTATTCCTGAAGAAGGATTATATGTAGCTGTTGAGATTGTGTGAGATGTGCTACCAGTTAAACCATGACCATTCATCGTAAGTGTCATGTAACCTGTGTCAGAATTATATGTTCCATCTGTTGGAGTAAATTCTGCTCCTGTATTCGCAGTTACAGAATTTAATTCTGAAGATGCCCATTGATAAGTATGGGATGAAGTTGGACAGGTAAATCCATAATTTTGTAATGTCACTCCAATACCCTGTGTCAATCCATGAGGAGTATACGTGGTTGTTGTGAGCAAACCACTTACACTATCATATAATGCTGACTTTACACTTAAAACTGGAGTTGATAAATTTATTTCAAACTCAGAACTATTTTCTATTTTTGATGATGTAACAATACCTGTAAAATTAAGATCACCTACTCCATTAGACACTAAACCAAAGTTACCAAATGATGAGTTTGAGTTTGTTAAGTCACATTGACCACCAGATCCTGTAAATATTGATACATCTGGATTGATTGTAAATATAGAAACTAATTGTGCGTATCCATTATTTGTAATTGATACTCCTATCCCATTTGAATTATATTGTGTATATGAGTCAGTAACCATACTTTTAAATGGTCCGATTACATGATCACCATCAATTTTCATTCCAATACTGTTTTGAATAAAATTAGTACAATTACTAATGTATGGTGATTGAGCAGAATATCTTCTTTTATTAGGATTAAAAGATACGATAGCTTTTCCTGAGTTCATTGAACCAGTAAATGATAACTCAGATAAGTAATTACCTGGTGCCACATAAAATAAATCTGAAGATGCATTTTGTGGTGTGACTGATACTTCTCTCAAACTATCCCCAACTATACTAACTTGAGGTGGGATATCTATTGGATTATTTTCTACATAAGATCCAGCACTAACTCTAATAACGTCTCCTGTTGCTGCGATTCCGACTGCTGATTTAATTGTTGCTTTTGCGTCTCCAAGTTTGAGTCCTGTGTTGTTGTCGTTTCCGTCTTTTGTGACATAGATAACATTTGTAACTGTTGCTCCAGCACCTAATCTTACTACTTCTGTGGCAATTCCTGTCTGAGAAAATCGATCTCTTAATGTTACGAGTTCTGCATCGTAAGTATTAAGAGCTAATTCTCCAACTTGTAAGTCTGTAACCTGCGGTCTCTTTCCTGCTACCGCAGACCTTTTAATTCGTATTGGCGTCGCCATTTATTCTATTTGGTATTTACCACAAAAACAGTATGTACTGCTGTTATATTTATCAGGTTAAATTGTTCCTTCTTGGTTTGTACATAAACAAATTCTTTTTAGGTTCAGGTTTCATCCAATCTTGAATCTTATTATATCGATTCATGTTAAAAAAATCCTGATTAAAATACCAATCTTCCCAAGGTTCATGCCCTTTCCTTTGATTACATTTAAAGCAACAGCACACTACATTTTTTGTAAAGTCTGTCCCTCCTTTACATCTAGGAACGACATGATCAATTGTCAAATTATTTTTATCCCCACAATAGGCACACTCATGATGCCATTGTTTTTTTATATCTTTCCTCCATAATCGTTTTGCCTCTGCTGAACTCGTTGTCTGTAAATTAAAAACATAAGCTTTCGATGAATGGAGAAGACTCATATAAATTTGTAAGTTATTTTTATTTAGAAATTTAGAGAACTTTTAAAAGTATCTTTTTTTAAGTGCATTGTAATTTTGTAATACTTCTGATGCTGAGAGTGCCTTTCCTTTATATATTTTGAACACAGATATTTTACCATCAAAAAATTCAGCATTGCTATATCTACGACCTATTGATGCCTCAGTAGAACTATTAGTATAATTTGTTGTATCAGTTACAGCAGATTTATATTCACTATTAACATATACTTTAAATTGATTAGAACCAGTTCCCTCTCTAGTAAAAACAATATGATTCCATCCATTATTTCCAGTGCTCCAAGTTGGCATAGACCCATCACTGGTAAAATAACTTGTAGATCCAGTATACCATTCAAGTTTCTCACTAGAATTCACATATAAAGCCCATCTACTTGAGGTTTGACTGCTATTTCGTGTATCTATAAAATAAAAAGGTCCTTCACCGACAAAATTTGCCCAGATTTCAATAGCAAATTGTCCCGTGCCAAAAGCAATACCACTTCCAGGATTGAAAGTTCCATAGTCATCTGTGCCATCAAAGTTAAGAGAACCAGCATTATCTGAATTGAAGTCGGAGAAATTTAGAGTTGTAGTATGTCCACTACTAGTCAAATCTTTCCAAGTATTCGTTGGTGAATTATAAGTTGCATCTGCAATGTTACTCAATGTACCAGATCCATCAGGATATATTCGATTACCTATGGTCGGAGGTTGATATACAAGTCTCACAGCACCAACACTTCCATCATTACCATCTTGAGCATTCCAACCAACCCCAGAAGATGATCCTTTAGCACCACCGCCACCACCACCGTAGGTAAAACCAGAACCACCAGATCCAGCTCCACCAGCAGAATTCTGCGCCCCTGCTGCACCACTACTTCCTTCTCCTAATATTCCAACCCCTCCACCATTTTGACCGGCTCCGG
>TARA_B100001057_G_scaffold336428_1_pt1 | contig 21705 bp, 17 predicted proteins | sample TARA_B100001057 | Tara Oceans TARA_B100001057 (sample SAMEA2621839) | marine metagenome | biome: marine biome (ENVO:00000447); feature: surface water layer (ENVO:00002042); material: "saline water (ENVO:00002010), including plankton (ENVO:xxxxxxxx)" | depth 5 m
ACTGAGGAGAAAGGTGTTTGTATCAAAGAAATATATGATTTAAACGGGGAAGTTCATTCATCTTTATCAAAGAATACCATGGAAAATACAGCTTCAATCTCCGCAAGCAAGTTGTGGGAGAGTCAGTCACAATCACATGGTTTAGAATTAGTAATCCATAAAGGCATCCCATTGCAATCTGGTATGGGTAGTTCGGCTGCATCTGCTGTTGCTGGTGCTGTAGCTGCAAATGCATTGCTTGAAAACCCATTAAGTAAAACAGAAATACTCATGTATGCCCTAGAAGGTGAAAAATATGCCAGTGGTGGTCTTCATGCAGATAATGTTGCACCGAGTTTATTTGGAGGGCTTGTTTTTTGTCCTCAAAATAGCCTTCCAGTGACTAACTCCATTAATATGCCTGATACACTTTCAAGTATAGTCCTTCATCCTGAATTAAAGGTTAATACGGCTGAGAGTCGGTTGAAGCTCAAAAAGCATTATTCATTAGATGTCCTGCTTAGACAACAATCATATCTTGCAGGTTTTATTCTTGGCGTAACTCAAAATGACTTCACTCTTATTCGGGAGAATTTAAAAGATATTTTAATAGAACCGCAGAGATCATCTGATGTGCCTTGTTTCAAAAAAATACAAGAAATTGCCCTAAATAATGGTGCACTAGGATGTTCCATTTCTGGTAGTGGACCAAGTATATTCGCCATTTGCGATAACAAAAAATCTTCTCAATTAGAGAGGTTAATGAGAGAATCTTGTTTAAATCAAGGTTACGATTGTCAAACATGGATTAGCCAATCAAATTCTAAAGGATCTGTAATAGAAGATTAAAAAATGAAGTTCATTAGCACAAGAGGTAAAGACTCTGCTTCAAGCATTGATGATGTGCTTAAAAAGGGTATTGCTGATGATGGCGGACTGTTTTTACCTGAATCCCTTCCGGTTTTTAAAGAAAAAGACTTTAACGTTTCAAAATCTATAATAGATACAGCAAAAATTCTCCTATCACCATTTTTCGAGCATTCTGTATTAAAACGAGATCTGGATTACATTATCAAAGAATGCTTATCTTTCGATATACCCTCGGTCAGAGCTGAAAAAAATAATCTTTGGTATTTAGAGTTATTCCATGGGCCTACAGCTGCTTTTAAAGATGTTGGAGCTAGATTTTTAGCTTCATGTTTAAGCAAATTAAATAAAGATAAAAACGATCCATTAATTATTCTTGTTGCAACATCTGGAGATACAGGGGGAGCTGTAGCAGCTGCATTTCATGGGCTACCCAACGTTAAAGTTATAATTTTCTTTCCAGAGGGCAAAGTCTCAAAAAGACAAGAAAAACAACTTACATCATGGGGAGATAATATATTAGCCCTTTCAGTTAAGGCCAGTTTTGATTCTTGCCAAGATCTTGTGAAAAAGGTATTTGCAGATCATGACTTGATGAAACGATATAGATTTAGTTCTGCAAATAGTATAAATATGGGGCGTTTGCTACCTCAGGCAATTTATTATGCCCATACTGGTATCTCCCATTATAAAAAGACTAATAGAAAACCGAACTTTATTATACCCACTGGTAACCTGGGGAATGGACTCGCTTGCATACTATCGAAACAAATGGGTTTTCCGATAGGAAGAATTATCCTAGCGTTAAATGAGAACAAGATGATAAAAGATTTTATTGATGGAGATGAATGGGAAAAACGTAAAACTATACAAACACTTGCAAATGCGATGGATGTCGGTAATGCAAGTAATATGGAAAGGCTAACTAGTCTATTTAGTCAGCAAGATATCCAAAAAAAAATCAGTGCGACATCAATTTCTGATGATGAGATAAAGAATGAGATAATCCGTTCATTTCATGAGCAAAGTATTATTTTATGCCCACATACATCCACTGCCAGCTGCGCATATCAAAATTTAAACACCAATATTAAGATGGAAGATTGGGTTGTAGTCGCAACTGCACATCCTGCAAAATTCGAGACCATTGTTGAGCCTTTGATAGAAACTAATGTAAAAATACCAGATGAGTTAAAATCAATACTGAATAAGCCAAATCATTCTTATCAGATTGAACCTTCATTAGATCAATTTAGAGAATTGATTGATATATATTTATAGTTAAATTTAAAATATAAATCATTGATATCTATATTAAATTAAAAAGATCACATGCGTTTTTAAATGTAGCATCTGCAATCTCTTTTTTTGAATATGGGGTTAGCTTTTCTATGGTATCCAAAACTTCAATTAAAAATTTCGGCTCATTCCTATTATTTTTTGGCCTTTTTTGAAGTGTTCTTGGAACAAGGTAAGGGCAATCAGTCTCTATCAGCAACCTCTCAAGTGGAATATCTTTGACAAAACTCTGAAGTTTTTTGCCGCGTCTTTCATCGCATATCCAGCCAGTAATGCCAATATAAAGATCCATTTCAAGATACTCATGCAACATCTGTTTGGTTCCAGTAAAGCAATGTACAACTCCTTTTTGGAGAATTTTCGAGTTGGATTTCAACAGCGAAATAAAATCTTCATGAGCATCTCGTTGGTGCATAAACAACGGGAGTTTCATTTCATGTGCTATTTCTATTTGCCCCTGAAATGCTTTAAATTGACTAGCCTTTGTTGAGAAATTCCTGTAATAATCTAATCCGCACTCACCAATTGCTACTACGTTTGATTTGGTGGACAGTTCTTTTATGATTTTTTCCTCCGAATTACAATAATCATCAGCGTTATGTGGGTGAACACCTGCTGTACTGTAGATTATTTTCGAATATTTTTTAGTTAATTTTTTGGCTTTAAGACTCTCTTGTCCAGTCGTACCCGTGACAATTATCTTGCTTATATTATTATTCAGGGCTTCATTAATTACACTATCTAAGTCAGAAGAAAAATCTTTATGAGTCAGATTTGCGCCTATGTCCACTAACTCTGGATTTTTCTTATTTGATGATTTCGTCAATTATACCTCCGCCCAAACATTCCTCACCTATATAGAAAACAGCTGATTGACCGGATGCAACTGATCTTTGTGGCTCATGGAATAATACCGTAATTCTTTCATCCTCATTAAGATATAATTTGCATCCTTGATCGGCCTGCCTGTATCTGACTTTCACCATGCATTCTAAATGATCGACGGGGCTGTTTTTTGTTACCGGTGAAGATTCAATCCAAGATTCATCAGTTATCACTATTCCCTTTGAATATAGAGAAGGGTGATCACCTTGCACCACTATCAAGGAATTATTCTTTATGTCTTTCTCTGAAACATACCAAGGCTCACCACTTCCATTCTTGATACCTCCAATGTTTAATCCTCGCCTTTGACCAATCGTATGAAACATAAGTCCATCGTGTTTACCAACTATGGTACCGTCTTTGTCTATTATATTTCCAGGTTCAGATGGTATATATGATCCAAGGAACTCCTTAAATGGTCGCTTACCGATGAAACAGATTCCTGTGCTGTCTTTTTTTTTGTAATTTATTAAACCATTGGCTTGCGCTATTGCTCTTACCTCTTCTTTAGTGATATCTGCAAGTGGGAATATAGCGTTTCTGAGATTTATTGGTTCAACAGCATAGAGGAAGTAAGATTGATCTTTATTTTTGTCTTTTGATTTAAAAAGTTTTAATACTCCGTTATCTTTTTCGATCTTTGCATAATGACCTGTGGCGATAAATTCAGCGCCTAATCTTTCCGCATGGTTCTTAAATACTCCAAATTTAATTTCTCTGTTGCAAAGAATATCTGGATTTGGTGTCCTTCCTTTTTTATATTCATTGAGGAAATTTTCAAACACATTTTCTTTATATTCTTTTGTGAAATTGACGTGATGCAAAGGAACAGATAACTGTTTGCATAGTTTTTTTGCATCTTGAAGATCTTCTGCTGCACTACAATATTGGTCATCATCGTCCCAATTAGTCATATGCAATGCCTCGACATTTGCACCTCTTTCTCTCAGTAACAACATTGATACAGCAGAATCAACACCACCGGATAATCCGATTATTACCTTTTTATTATTAATATCAATCACGTTTAATTTTTAACTATTTAATCTATTGATTGTCTAATCAAAGCCGTTCTTCCTATCAACTTATATTTTTTTTGCGAGTACCGGTGCGACACCGACATAACTAGATGGGCTAATAGAAATTAATTCTTTTTTTGCAGTCTCTGGAATTTCAAGAGATTCAATGAATTCGATTAGCATTTCATTATTAATTTTTTGACCTCTAGTAAGCTCTTTTAATTTTTCATAGGGTTCAGGAACATTGTATCTTCTCATCACAGTTTGAATAGCTTCACTGATTACCTCCCAAGAATTTAGCAGGTCATCATTAATTTTATCCTCATCCAGCTCAAGTTTTTTTAGGCCTTTTAGTAACGATTTCATTGAAATAATTGTGTATCCAATCGCAACACCGAAGTTTCTCTGAACTGTAGAATCAGACAAATCTCTCTGAAAGCGAGAGATTGGCAGTTTTTCTGAAAAATGACTCAGAAGAGAATTCGCAACTCCCAAGTTACCCTCTGCATTCTCAAAGTCAATGGGATTGACCTTATGAGGCATTGTTGAAGATCCAACCTCATTTTTATTCATTTTTTGCTTGAAATAACCAATTGAAATATATCCCCATATGTCTTTACATAAATCAAGAAGGATTACGTTGTATCTAATCAAACATTGACAGAACTTAGCAATCCAATCGTGAGGTTCAATTTGTGTGGTAAGCTCATTCGGTGTTAATCCTATTGATTTAATAAATTTTTTGCTTATTTCAATCCAATCTAATTCTGGGTAGGCTGAATAGTGCGCATTGAAATTTCCAACCGCACCATTAAATTTTCCAAGAATAAGAATTTCATTAAGATCTGTAACTGCAGCATTCAGCCTGTGTATGATGTTAGCCATTTCCTTTCCTACAGTGGTTGGGCTAGCAGTCTGTCCATGGGTTCTAGAAATCATGGGAGTGTGAGAATATTTATCTGTGATATCAGTTAATGCTATTTTGATATTCCTCATCATAGGTAAAAGTATATTTTCTCGCGCTTCACGAAACATAAGAGCATAAGACAAATTATTTATATCTTCAGACGTGCATCCAAAGTGAATAAACCCTTCAATGCCATCGAAATCTTTCAGTGAATCTCTGAGGAAATATTCAACCGCTTTTACGTCATGATTTGTGACACTTTCAATTTTTTTTATTTCACTTGCTTGATCAACATCAAAGGAATAAATAATTGAATTCAATTTTTTATCGAGCTCGGAGTTAAATTCTGGCAGTTCATTTATTTCATTTATCGTCGATAAATGTTGCAGCCATTTGATTTCAATAAAAACTCTGTACTTTATTAAGCCGTATTCACTGAAAATATCTCTTAATTCTGAAACTTTCTCAGAATAACGACCATCAAGAGGTGATATTGATTTGAGATTATCGTAAGACATTAATTATTTGCATTTGATATTAAAATAGAATCATACACTAATAGAGCTAAAATTTAATTATTTGCTGTGTCATAATCAGAGATTGTTACCAAAAAATATATCATGAAAGAAGAAAAATACAGAATTGAAACAGATAGTATGGGTGATCTCAACGTGCCGATGGAAGCTAAGTGGGGCGCCCAAACTCAAAGAGCACTTGATAATTTTTGTATAAGTGATCTAACCATGCCATCTGAATTTATATCCGCATTGGGACTTATCAAATGGTCAGCGGCACTCACAAATGAACAACTGGGCTTAGTGAGTAAGGCAAAATCAAATGCCATACAAAAAGCAGCACAAAATATTATAGATGGCGAAGCTAACGATGAATTTTTAGTTGATGTATTTCAGACAGGGTCTGGGACAAGTTCGAATATGAATGCCAATGAAGTAATTGCTAACATGGCATCTCTATTAACAGAAGATAAAATTCATCCTAATGATGATGTAAACATGAGTCAAAGCAGTAATGATGTTGTGCCCACTGCTATAAACGTAGCTGCAATGATCTGCCTCAAAGAGGGTTTGGTGCCAGCACTCAACAAGATTATCTCTTCATTGGCTCATAAGAGCGATAGTTTGAAAGACGTTGTTAAGACGGGTCGAACACATCTCATGGATGCCATGCCTATCACATTATCTCAGGAGATTGATGGCTGGAAACATCAACTTCAAAAAGTCCGTGAGAGAATCGAAGAAAGTGAAGGACGATTATCTTGTCTTGCTCAAGGAGGAACTGCTGTTGGAACAGGAATTAATGCTCACCCAGATTTTCCGGAGAAATTTGTAAAGAATATCTCTAAAAAAACCAGTATTGATTTTAAAGTTTCTCCCTCATATTTTGAGTCTATGTCCTCACAAGATAGCTCGCTGGAGCTATCTAGTCATCTGAGATTATTAGCCACATGTCTAATTAAAATATCGAATGATCTCAGGTGGATGAACTCTGGACCACTCGCTGGTATCAGTGAGATAAAGTTACCTGAATTACAGCCGGGTTCAAGTATTATGCCGGGTAAAGTGAATCCAGTCATTCCTGAAGCTGTTATTATGGCTTGTGCTCAAGTAATTGGAAATGACGTGACAATAGCTTATTCAGCTCAATCTGGTAACTTCCAATTAAATGTTATGTTACCGGTAATTGCATATAACTTAATTCAAAGTATTAATATAATGACAAATGCCATTTCTTCTCTAGATGAAAAAGCAATCTCTGGATTTAAGGTCAATCTCGAGGTTATCGATAAAAACCTCACACGTAACCCAATATTAGTCACAGCATTAAACTCAAAGATTGGCTATGAATTAGGTGCAAAAATTGCAAAAAAAGCGTATCAGCAAAGCAGATCAATTAAAGATGTAGCAATGGAAATGACTGATCTGTCGGAAGATGAGATTGATCAGGCATTGGATCCACTGAACCTGACTAAAGGTGGTCTGAAATAATTCCAATTAAGTTGGGCTTTATTTATCTTTATGATTATTGATCATGAATTGAGATGCTTTGAAAACCTCAGTCAAAAAGAACCGCTCTTATGTTCTATTGATTCAATAGATAAAAGATTTTCAAAAAAAAAGATCGCATCATTATTGAGCAAGCGTAATCAAAAAAATTTTATTCAGTCCGCAGTATTGGTGCCGGTAATAAAAAAAGACAATACACTTAATTTATTGTTCACTATTCGTTCAAAAAAATTGAAATCACATTCTGGTGAAATATGTTTTCCTGGTGGGCAATGGTCAGATAAAGATACAAGTCTGGTCAATACCGCATTGAGGGAAACCAGAGAAGAAATTGGTATACCTTATGAAAAAATAAAAATTCTTGGATTTCTAGATTCAGTCCCAACCCTTACTGGATTTTTGATTCATCCGATCGTTGGAATTATTGAAAATGAAATTTCCTTAAAGATTGATAATTCTGAAGTCGAAGATTATTTTTATGTGCCATTTAATTTTTTTGCAAATAAAAAAAATAAAATAAAAAGAATAGTCAAAATCAAAAATACTGATATTCCTATTTTTGAATACCACTATAATGATCATAGGATCTGGGGAGCGACAGCAGCTATAGCTTCATCATTATTTTCATTATTAAGGTTGGAATGATTCTGATTTTGATGTTGAAGCTACGATTAAATATCGAAATTAACGCCTTGGGCAAGCGGCAACTCTTTGCCCCAGTTAATTGTATTGGTCTGTCTTCTCATATAGGCTTTCCAGGCATCTGAACCAGCTTCTCTTCCACCACCAGTTTCTTTTTCACCTCCAAATGCACCACCAATTTCAGCTCCTGATGTGCCTATGTTGACATTAGCGATTCCACAATCTGATCCCAAGTTAGACAGGAAAAACTCAGCATTTTGCAAGTTATCAGTAAAAATTGCAGAAGAAAGACCTTGTTTCACATTATTTTGCATTTTTATAGCATCATCTAGTGTGTCAAAAGGTATTAAATAGAGAATTGGGCCAAAAGTTTCTTTTTGAACAATATCCCAATCATTTTCTGCTAAGGCAATTGTCGGCTCAAAGAAGAATCCTTCCTCATTTGTACGATTTCCACCTATCAAGATTTCTCCACCTGCTTTTTTTATTTGATCTATTGCCTTTTCAAGATTCTGAAGTGATGACTCATCAATAATTGGTCCCATTAGGGTGTTTGGATTAAGCGGGTCACCGATCGGTATTTGTTTATAAGCATTAATGAGTTTCTCTTGCAATTCATCCATGCGTGATTTATGGACAAAGACACGTCTAGTTGTTGTGCATCTCTGTCCAGCTGTTCCAACTGAGCCAAAAACGATACCGGGAACAGTGATATCAAAGTTTGCAGATTTATCTACGATTATTGCATTATTTCCACCCAATTCTAGAAGGTACTTTCCCATCCTTGATGCTACTTGCTGACCAACTTTTCTTCCTACATGACTGGATCCAGTAAATGACAATAAATCGATTCTTTCATCATCTATTAATTTTTGTGACAGAACATTTGATTCATCATTCACAAGATGGAAAACATCAGGTAGCCCCTGATCCATCAATGCCTGATTGCATATTTTTTGTACGGCAACAGAACAAAGAGGGGTCTTAGGTGAGGGCTTCCATATGTTTATATTTCCGCATATTGCTGCAATAAAGGCATTCCATGACCATACAGCAACTGGAAAATTGAAGGCCGTTATAATTCCAACTAATCCTAATGGATGCCATTGTTCATACATTCTGTGCATTGGTCTTTCTGATTGAGTAGTAACTCCGTAAAGCATTCTCGATTGACCCACAGCAAGATCCGCCATGTCTATCATTTCCTGAACTTCACCGTCACCTTCAGCTTTAATTTTTCCCATTTCAAGGCTAACAAGACTTCCAAGCGCATCCTTATGTTCTCTGAGTGATTCACCAATTCTTCTGACAGCATCCCCACGGACAGGAGCCGGTATCCTTTTCCATTCATTTGCAGCTTCTTGTGCGTTCTTGATGATTTGTTCATATTCATCATTATTTGTATTGATAACGGAAGCTAAAACTTCTTTTGAAGATGGATTAATTGATTCGATTAATTTCTCTTTGTCCGAATGCATAGATTGGGGACCTGACCAACTACCAGGATTAACGGCGCTTAGATTTAGTTTTTCTAGAATTTCTTTCAAAATGGACTCCCCGTGAAAAATAAAATAATTGTAATATCAATAATAATTCATATTCTGCCAATCCTTTTGAATTCTTTCCAGTAGTGTTTTAGATTTCATTTGTTTTCCTTGATTACATATACATTTATAAATCAGAGAAAAAATTTACATAATGTTTGTAAGCTTATGATTGCATTAAGATGTTTACGCGTGCACAATTCTTCTCTGGAATTTAAAAATAGGCAATTTTAGTACATTGAGTGATAACAAAAAAAATTGGTCGCCAGACTCTTGGCAAAAAATGAATGCTTCTCAACAAGCAACTTACCCTGATGCAAATCAATTAAATCGTGCTGTTTTAGATTTAAGCAAATTGCCACCGATCGTTACTTCATGGGAAGTGGATAAATTGCGTGAGCATATAGCATCAGCACAAAGAGGAGATGTTTTCATTCTTCAAGGTGGTGATTGTGCTGAAAGCTTTTCAGACTGCAATTCAGACAGCATCGTCGCTAAATTAAAGATACTGCTACAGATGAGCACGGTTATGCAGTATGGTCTCAAGAAACCGGTTGTGAGAGTAGGTAGGATGGCAGGTCAGTATGCCAAGCCAAGATCAGCAGATATTGAGTCAAAGAATGGGCAAGAGCTTCCAAGTTATCGCGGAGATATAATCAACAGAAGTGCATTCACTAGTGATGATCGAGTTCCAGATCCATCTCTGATTCTAAGGGGCTACGAACGAGCAGCACTAACTATGAATTTTGTGAGATCTCTAATCGATGGAGGTTTCGTCGATCTTCATCATCCAGAATACTGGGATCTTGATTGGCTAGGTCATTCAGAGATGGGCGATAGGTACAAAAAAATAATTCAAAGCATAACTGAATCAATTGATTTTATAGAGAGTACTTCAGGAAGACCACTGTTTCTCTCGCAAAAAGCAGAAATATATGCTGCTCATGAAGGTCTTCATTTACATTATGAGCAAGCTCAAACTCGATACATCGAGAGAACGAAGAATTATTATAATCTGACCACGCATTTTCCGTGGATTGGCATGAGGACCGCTGAATTAAATGGTGCGCACGTTGAGTACTTTCGGGGTGTAGCAAATCCTATGGGTATCAAAATAGGACCTGAGATGACTAAAGATTGGTTGCAAGATCTATTGAAGTTACTTAATCCTGAGAATATGCCTGGAAGAATCACCTTAATCCATAGATTTGGAGCAGATAAAATCGAAGAGACACTTCCTCATCTGATTGAGACAGTTAAGGAATCAGGTTCACCCGTTCTTTGGGTATGCGACCCAATGCATGGAAACACAGAATCAACTTCTAGCGGAGTTAAGACTAGAAGATTTGATAATATCACTTCTGAGCTAGAGTCAGCCTTTAAGATTCATAAAAATTTGGGTTCGTACCTAGGGGGCGTTCATCTGGAATTAACAGGTGAAAATGTTACTGAGTGTACCGGAGGTGCGAGAGGTTTGAATGATGAGGATCTGGCAATTGCCTATAAGTCTCCTGTAGATCCAAGATTGAATTATGAGCAAGCTATGGAGATAGCGCTGGGTATATCTGGCTTATCAGCTTAGGATGATTACCTTATATTAGGTTCGACCAGGCTTCCCGATTTCTAGAAGCTATGAATTCACCAGGCTCCAATCTTTCCAGTTTCCAGGGGCCTATTCTATAACGAATGAGCCTTAGTGTGGGGAAACCAATGTGCGCGGTCATTCTTCTGATTTGATGATTTCTCCCCTCAGATATCACGATATTTATCCACGAAGTATTTATATATTTTCTATATCTAATGGGTTTAGATCTCGGCCATAATGATTCTGGCTCATCAATTAATTTCGCAGATATGGCTCTTGCATTTCCATCTCTGAGTTTAACACCTTTTTCGAGTAGATCTATATGCTCCTCATTTGATTCACCTTCCAGCTGAACCCAGTAATGTTTTTCAAGTTTCATTTTTGGCTCTGTTATTCGTGATTGAAGTTGTCCATCATTTGTCAGGATAAGAAGACCTTCGCTTTTCTTATCTAGTCTGCCTGCAGCGTATACATCTTTTGTATGAATGTGATCCGAAAGATTCGGACTGGACCCTGAGAATTGACATTGAACATTAAAGGGTTTATTGAATAATATGAATGGCATTATATCTCTGAAATCATCTATTGATTTATAATTAGATTACTCCCATTAATAAGTTTACAAGAAAATTTTCAACCAGTAATTAAAATGCTAATAGAAATAAAGAATCAGCCCAAGAGTATCATTAAAAATATTCCCTCAAAACCTGGAACTTACAGGATGTTGGATTCGGGCGAAAAAGTTCTTTATGTCGGTAAAGCAAAAAATTTGAAAAAAAGAATACCCAGCTACTTTAATAAAAATGAGGCTCACAGTAAGACAAGATTACTAATGAGTAATGTAGCAAGTCTAGATCTAACAGTAACCAACACCGAAAATGAAGCATTGATCCTTGAATACTCGTTAATAAAAAGATACAGACCAAAATACAATGTTGTACTTAGAGATGATAAGAGTTATCCGTATATATATGTATCCTCTCATCAGGATTTTCCAAGAATTGAATTTCAAAGGAAAAATAAAGTTCAAAAAGGAGAATATTTCGGACCCTATCCAAACGTTATGGCAGTAAGGGAAACACTTACCGAGCTACAAAAAATATTTAGGGTCAGACAATGCAAAGACAGTTATTTTAGAAATAGATCAAGACCGTGCTTACAGTATCAAATAAAGAGATGTTCAGCACCTTGTGTAAGTCTAATTAAAAAAAATGAATATACGCAAGATGTAAGATCGACCATATCTTTCTTGAGAGGAAAAAATACTTCAATAATCAGTGAACTTATCAAAAAAATGGATTTTCAATCTGACCAACAGAATTACGAGGAAGCGCTTCGTTACAGGGATCAAATTAAACGACTTAAAGAAATACAAGCAAAACAGCTGGCCATTTCAAATAAAAAATATGATATGGATGTCATCGGCATTGCAACCAACGGAATTGTGCATTGTGTCACGGTTTTGTTCATAAGAGACGGCTCTATTCTGGGAAGTAAGAACCATTTTCCTAAAATCAAAAATTGTGAGGACAAAGAAATTATTCAAGAAGGGTTCATACTCCAGCATTATTTTGAGATAGAACCACCTTCAGAAATTATATTATCAGAAGAAATTTACAATAAAAAATGGATTGAAAACTCTCTAAAAACAAAATATAGAAAAAAAATTAAACTCAATAATAATGTCCGTGGTAACAGATTAGAATGGCAAGAGCTAGCAAACAAAAATGCTCGATCTGGCCTAGAATATAAATTATCTGTCGATTCGTCAATTGAGATTAAACTAAAGAGTCTGGGAAAATTGATTTTGAATGGAAGAGTACCTAAGAGAATGGAATGTATAGATGTAAGTCATATATCAGGTGAAGCAACTGTTGCGTCATGCGTTGTATTTGATAAAAATGGTCCATTAAAATCCGACTATCGGCGCTATAATATTAAAACAACCCAAATAGGTGATGATTATGCTGCGATGGCGGAAGCTATCCTCAGAAGATACAAAAAAGTTAAGAATAAAGATGAAAAGAAGCCAGATATATTATTTATCGATGGAGGTAAAGGACAGTTAAGTAAAGTAAATGAAATCTTAAAATCACTGGAAATAAATGATTTATCTGTTGCCGCAATAGCTAAAGGAAAAGAAAGAAAATCGGGAGATGAAACCATATATCTGGATGACAGTAAAAATATACTAAAAGTTTCATCTCACTCTCCTGCATTTCACTACATACAGCAGATAAGAGATGAAGCACATAGATTTGCTGTTACTGGTCATCGCATCAGAAGAAAAATAAACAGAAAGTCCTCAAAATTGGACGGTATCGGGGGTTTAGGATCAGTAAAAAAACGTGAACTCCTAAAACAATTTGGTGGTATACAGGGTGTTTTGATAGCTAGTGTAGATGATCTTAGGAAAGTCAGAGGCATCAGCAAAGATTTGGCCGTTCGCATAAGTAATAATTTACATAAGTAGGGTTGAGAATTAGTATATTGATATGAAATTTTCACTTGCAAATCTGTTGACAATAATGCGAATTATTGCAATCCCAGTAGTAGTTGTATGTTTCTATGTTGATCATGCTATAGCTAGACCAATTGCAGGCATGATTTTTGGGATTGCTGCAATTACTGACTTTTTTGATGGCTATATAGCCAGAAAATATGGACAGATATCAAGATTTGGTGCATTTCTTGATCCCGTTGCTGATAAATTGATGGTTGCAATTGTATTGGTGCTTCTTGTTCAATCAGATCCAGGATGGTATGTGGATATAATAGCTGTAATTATAATAGGTCGAGAGATAACGATATCGGCCCTGAGAGAATGGATGGCAACGATTGGCGACAGGTCAAAGGTTGCCGTTTCTTGGTCGGGAAAGCTTAAAACTACCCTTCAAATGTTTGGCATTGGTTTCATGGTATATAAGGAGCCAATAATGAATATTGATACATACGCGATAGGCTTTACACTTCTTTTGCTTGCTGTTGGAATGACTCTTTGGTCTATGTTCAGGTATCTTCAAATAGCATGGCCATCTTTGAAAAAAGAATCTTAAATGCCCTATAAAACGAGAGATTTAATCAATAAGCTTACTAATAAAAGCAAAATTAATTACGATTCATTTTTCTATTCTTCTGATAATCCAGATATAAAAACTATAGAGATTTATGCCTATGGTTTAAATGAAACAGATGCCAAATATTCCTCTAAGTGGGAGGTATGGAAACATTTAAATCTTGTTTTGAGGGTAATAACATCTGATGGCCTAGAGGGCTTATCTGGTATAACAACAAACTCGATTAAAGAGTTTGATTTAAGTCATTATTATGAGCTTTCATCCGTTTGCTCGTATTTACTTTCAATTAAGGAAAATGATCCTATTGTCATAAGGAGACTTCTTAAAAATAAATATCCAAACATCTCTGATAGTGTTCTCGCATGCATTGATATCGCATATTGGGACTTGGCAGCCAAAAAAGCCTCCATGCCACTTTATAAATTTCTTGGTGGACAAAAACATATTATGAAAGCGTACGCTAGTCTTCCTTTTTACAGTGAAAATACAGACTTGATCGCAAACATTGAATTTCATTCTCAAATGGGTTTTGAGGTATTTAAAATTCATACCTGGGGATTAATAGACAAGGATCTTGAGTTAATAGACCTTATCGAAGAGCAATTTCGTAACAGGACATTTCAATTTATATTAGACCTTGAAGGAGAATATAATTTTGATCAAGCTCTTAGAATTGGTAAAGCGATGAATAAAGATATATTTATTTGGTTAGAGGCACCGATGAAGGATAATTTATTGAATGACTACAGGAGATTAAAAAGTACTATTTCAATTCCAATTATTCCAGATGGTTATACCATCTATTCTGAAGATCACATTGAAAACGGATTAAAGCATGACTGTTGGAGCGCCGCGAGATTTGATGTGACTATTGTAGGCGGTCTTACTAAAAGTCTTGAACTAATTGATATAATTGATAAATATTCAGCAAAATTAGAAATGCAATGTTGGGGCAATTCATTGGTGCAAGCATTAAATATTCATATTATGCTAGCTTCAAATAAATCCACATATTTTGAAACGCCGGTCCCCATTGATTTGTATCATTTTGGTCTCAAGAATGATAATTTGATTGAGAACGGTTTTACAAGAGAATTCAAAAAACCAGGACTTGGTATTGAAGTCGATTGGGAAAAATTATCCGATGCCGATATCTATGAGAAAAAAACGGTATGTTAAATGAGTAAAATTGATAGAAGAGATTTTATTAATGGCAGTTTAATGCTCCTTGGTTCATCGGTTGTGCCTGCCGGAGGTAGCTTTGGTCAAATAGCTGCAGATGAATCTAATTCAACTTATCCACCAGCACTAAGTGGGCTTAGGGGAAGTCATCCTGGTTCTAACGAGAGTGCACATAAAAAAGCATGGACGGGTAATAAAAATTGGGGTGAAAGACACCTTCTAGACGAAGAGTACGATTTAGTTGTTGTCGGTGGAGGGATCAGTGGGCTTGCATCTGCCTATTTCTTCGCTCAAAAAAACGGCAGTGATAAAAAAATCCTCATAATTGAAAATCATGATGACTTTGGAGGTCATGCCAGAAGGAATGAACATATTGTTGATGGAAAATTGATTTTAGGTGAGGGCGGCTCTGAGTCATTTGAGTACCCGAGTGGATTCAGTAATGTTGTACTTAAACTTTTGGATGAGCTTGGTGTTGACATGGAGGCGTTCAAGTCTGCTTATGACAGAGACTTCTTTAAAAAACATGAGTTAGGAGCAGTTACCTATTTTAATGAGCGTTATTTTGGTGAAGATAAAATCGTGAGGCATCCATTTTGTGACTACCCAGGGTTTATTGAAGGTCTTTTGCGGCCCAAAATTGACATTAATGACGCTGTCGAGCAAGTTCCCTTGAGTATCGAAGGAAAAAGACAGCTGTCAAAGTTATTGTTGAGTAATCCCTCAACACTGGGAATAGATAAAAGCCAGTGGAGAAGATATGTAAGAGAAGTGTCCTATTTTGATTATATGAGGGATAAATTGGGTGTTGTAGATCCACTCATTCATAGAATGGCGCGACAATCTATCGTTGATTATGGTGGAGTACCAGATGTTATGACTATAAACGGCGCACTTGAGGGTGGAGCATTAGGCATGAATGCTGCATCTTGGAAAGAAGTGCTCGACGATGGAGCTTATCAGAATTATCTTGATCAAGAGGATGGAACATATGCGGTGGAGGAGCCATTTATTGAGCACTACCCTGATGGCAATGCAACTATAGCTAGAATGTTAGTAAAAAAGCTTATTCCAAGTGTAGGAAAAGGTGACAATGTTGAAGAAATAATCTTATCTAAGTTTAACTACCACCAATTAGATAAAAAAAATAGTGATGTAAGGTTACGGCTTAACAGCACGGCAATAAATATTGAGCATGAGACTGATGCTAGCAACTCTGAGTATGTTTATACAGATTATATAAAGAATGAGAAGTCTTACAGAGTAGAGTCAAAAAATGTTATTTTAGCCTGCTATAACATGATGATACCTCATATCGTTAAACATTTACCCAAAGAACAATATCAAGAGCTTATGAAGCTAACAAAAATTCCTCTGCAATACTCAACTATTGGTTTGAGAAATTGGAGAGCAGTTAAGGAAGCAGGAATTGGCATGGCGATGTCACCAGGAAACATGCATCAGGCGGTTAATATGGATTTTCCTACCAGCATGGGTGGATATGAGTATACTAATTCGCCAAATGATCCCTGTATCCTTCATATGAGATGCTGCCTTCAGGGTGATACTCATGGTGCTCCTGCTATTCAGCAATTTAAAGAGGCCAGATATAGGATGCTTGGAAAGAAGTTCTCAGATTATGAGGCAGAGATAAGAGAGCATTTGACTGGTATGTTGCCACAGAACTATTTTAATTTTGATCGTGATGTTGCAAGTATCACCGTTAATAGATGGGCGCATGGTTATTCATATGGAAAAGTGAGTGAAATTGGCGTAAGACCTTTCGGGAAAATAGCAATTGCAAATAGTGATGCATCTGGAAGTTCACTAATGAATAGGGCAATTGAAGAGGCATGGCGTGCTGTTAAAGAACTATCATGAATTGAGTAAAAAGAATAAATTTAATTTTATATTTATTTTTCTGGCTAATTTTCTCTTAGTACCTAATTTACATCCTGAAAACCTATCAAAATATCTTCTTAATTATCCGAATTTAGATGATTCTGACGGTGAAGTGGTATTGAATAATGAATATGTTGTTCTGCAAAAGCTGGTAGTAGGTCCTGGAGAGTGGGAAGGGATTCACAGTCATCCTGGAAATCAGATTTATGTCCACATAAAAGGTGGATATTGGTCTGGCAGAATGCATGGTGAACTTGAATACGAAAAAGAGTTTTCTCCTGATGGTTCAGTCGGATGGATGGATGTCATCCCTATGGAGGATCGCCATGACTCGGGTAATAGCGGGAATAGCCCAATAGAATTGGTATATGTGACTCTAAAGAAAGATGAATTAGATGAAAGGGCAGGAGATACTGAGTTGCAAACTTATCCATATATAAATCTAGAGTTACTTTTTGATAATCATCGGTTTTTTGCTCAAAAAGTTGTATTAAATCCTGGCGAATGGGAAGGGGCTCACTTACAAACTGGTCGTCAAATTTTAATAGTAATAAAAGGGGGCGTAATTTCATCAAGGAGAAATGGAGAATATTTCTATCGCAAAAGAGAGATTTCTCCTGGTGAGGTTGAATGGTTAGAACCAGAATTTCCAGATGAAACATTTGAGAGAGGAAATAAGGGCGAAGAGACAATTGAATATGTCTTAGTGACCATCAAATAAAATAAATTCAAATATTTTTTTTGTGCTGGATTTGTCCATATGCAGCATACATTTCTTGATTTATTTTTATCTTGCTGATGTCATACCTGTAGTTGATCATGAATGAACAACTTTTCCTCATGGCATTTTCTGAAGTATCCGCTAAAAAATTAATCTGATGCATCGATGCACCATTGCCAATGTGAAATCTAGTCACTGAATCATTGGGCTTTTTATCTTTTCTATTTGATACTAGTAAATAGCTCCTTACCAGATCACCTAATGACTTTTTATTTTCCATAATGTTTTCAACCGTTAGATTAGATTGTAAGTCTCTGTATAGATCGTAATTATTTGTTTTCATCCAATCCATAAAGCCTGGCACAGGTGATAAGGTAAAAAACTCTCTTATACTCGGTATTCCTATTTGTATATATCTAACCACATCTTTAATTAAATAGTTTCCAAAAGAAATACCGTCTAGGCCTCTCTGGCAATTTGATATCGAATAAAATATTGCCTTATTTAATTTATTGATATTATTTGATGTTCTTCTGGTGTTGAGTATTTGGTCAATATTCTCTGGTAATTCTGCGGTAAACGCTATCTCTACAAAAATTAGAGGTTCATTTCCCATAGCAGGGTGAAAAAACGCAAAACATCTTCTATCTGACGAATTGATTCTATCTCTTAATTCTTTCCAGCTATTTATTTGATGAACTGACTCATACTTAATGATCTTCTCTAATATTGCCGCCGGTGTATTCCAATCAATTGGCTTCAGAACCAAAAAACCTCGATTGAACCAATCCAAGAATAATGTCTTTAGATCATTATCAATTTTTTTATAGTTTTGATTTTTTGATGAATTAGAAAGTATCCTTTCACGAAGTTTTACAAGATAGGTGGTCGATTCATCGAATGAATTTAAATTTCTAAACAGTATCTTTCTTTCTGACACATTTGCTTTTTGAAGTGCAATATAGTTTTTTTCTGATTTATCATCATCGTAGGCTTTCACAGCTAACTTGACTTTCTCAATATTAATATCTCTATCATCCCTGAGATGTAGCATTAATTTTTTGAATTCGTGATCACTGAGATTATTGATACTACTGAAGAATTCTTTCGCGCTCTTAACTCTTGCTATGTTGTTACCCGAGTCAATTATATCGCTCGTTAGTCCTCTGATGTCTTTAGAGTGTTTGCCTCTTTTGAATAGGAGTTTAGATGAGGCTCTTTTGCTATTTTCGAAAAGATTTTCTATTAAATTGGATATTGTTTCAGAATAAGACATATTTTGTATTAAACATTATAGAAATATTTCTGTAAATAAATAGTGGATATATAGGAGATTAATTTATCTCAAATTATCCTGAATGATGCTAATTAGATTATGTGGTAATAATATTGTGAAACCATTATGCTGTGCTAAAATGACTGCTCTGCGGGAATAGCTCAGTTGGTAGAGCGCAACCTTGCCAAGGTTGAGGTCGCCGGTTCGAACCCGGTTTCCCGCTCCAATTTTCTTGCTTGAAGATCCAAAAATAAGCTCTTATTGATTATTTCAACTTGGCCATATTTAACAAAGAAAAAAATCAAAGAGAAGATTTCGAATAGTTTAACAATTATCTTAATGTGAATATAAAAATTTACTCATCAAGAAATGATTTAATATAGTAAGATTATGATATTAAGAATTTTTTATAACTTGATTACATAGATTAAATTAATGTGAGATATTCTCTAAAAAAGTACATTTGATATGATCAAAAAATATTCAGAACTTCAAATTCCTGATGGTTCGTCACCAGGAGAGAATATCAGTATTATTGATGATATCTACAATCCAATCATAGCTAATTCCCTTTATCACCATCGCTCAACATATTCCTTTAATTCACATTCCTTGGCCGAATTGTCTGAGGGGCTTGAAGAGTTTGTTAGGCATGGCAAAAAAATGAATTTGCTCGTAGGGCAGGCTATTCAGGATCATGAGTTAAATATTGATCCTGATGAATCAATGCAATATGAGTTTGAATCATCAGTATTGAATTAGCTGTTGTAAATATTCAAATAATAATTATGTAAATATTAAATAATGTGTCTAGACTCTAGATTAGTAAACTCCTCACAAAATATTTCGAAGCCATTTTCACGCTTCATTAAATTTAACCATTTCCTCATGTCGGAATATGTCAATATTTAAGTTAAATATGACTTGAATTACATTGTTAAGTATTGTTAAGATTTTGTTATAGATGAGTTATGAGAACCATTCTCATCTAGTAATTGTGCTACTGATGCTATACGAGTTAGAGAATCAATTTTAACTCATAGCACAAATGAGCCTTACACAGGCTTTAGGGTGACTTTATTTTGACATTCTAAGATATTAAATCAAAAAAAAGTCACGTTTTTTTGAAAGTTAGTATTTCATATTCTAGAAACTGAAGTGCTAACAATTTGAAAATAAGGGGATTTCTTATGGAATCTATGCTCGCAACCAACGATGCAGTTGGTATTTCCTTTTGGCTGGCAACCGCGATTATGCTTGCATCTACTGTCTTCTTTCTTGTTGAAAGAGGAGATGTAAATGGTAAGTGGAGAACTTCGCTCACAGTTGCAGCTTTGGTAACAGGTGTTGCTTTTTGGCACTATCTCTACATGAGAGCCGGATGGGTAGCAACAGGTGAGTCACCAACAGTTTTCAGATATATTGATTGGTTAATCACTGTTCCATTGCAGATAGTAGAGTTTTATCTCATTCTTGCTGCTGTGACTTCAGTTAAGCCATCACTATTCTGGAAGTTACTAGTTGCTTCTTTAGTCATGTTAATAGGTGGCTATATGGGAGAAGCTGGCTTAATGGCTAGAATGCCTGCATTCGTGATTGGTATGCTTGGATGGGCAGCTGTAATCTACTTGATTTTCGTTGGAGATGCAGCGAAAGCCAGTGAGGCTAGTGGAAACGCAGCCGGTCAGATGGCTTTTAACGCTCTCCGAATGATACTTCTAGTTGGATGGGCTATATATCCAATAGGATACTTAGTCGGTAACGACGGAAATGCCGATGCTCTTAATATAATCTACAACTTAGCAGACTTGGTAAACAAGACTGCATTTGGTTTAGTTATATGGGCAGCAGCAGTTAAAGACTCAGGATAATTGATCTGAGTTCATCGGATTCGTGAATGGTCGGGCTCATTCCCGACCTTCACAATCCATCAAATCTTAATATCAAGCTTTGGGTAAATAGCTTGGAAATATCAAAAACTTATTCAATCAAATCAATTGTTATTGGTTCAGGGTTCGCTGGTATCGCATCGGCACTTAGGCTAAGATCGCTCGGTCATGATGTGACATTAATCGAGAGATTAGATCAGTTAGGAGGAAGGGCGCGAACCTTCAGAAGAGGCCAGTATAAGCATGATGCTGGTCCAACTGTCATAACGGCACCTTTTCTATTTCGTGAATTATTTGAGCTGTTTGATGAGCGTCTAGACGATCATCTTGAGTTTGTCCATCTCGATCCTTACTATCGTTTTTATTTCAGTGAATCCGATCAATATTTCAACTACAGAGCTTCTATAGAAGATACAAAGTCGGAAATTGAAAGATTCGATTCTAAAGACACTAAGAGATATGAGGAGCTTCTGGCTGAGTCAAAATCAATCTACGATATCGGTTTTAAAAAACTTGTCCATAGACCATTTATATCTCTATATTCTATGATATCGCAAGTACCCGCCCTATTAAGATTAAAATGCTATAGAACAGTCTGGCAAATGGTCAGCAAACATCTTAAGCATCCTCTAATTAGAAAAGCATTCTCAATTCATCCTCTTCTGATTGGAGGTAATCCATTCACTACGACATCTATCTATGCATTAATTCATTATTTGGAGAGGAAATGGGGTGTATTCTTTTGTATGGGGGGAACTGGCAAATTGGTCAGTGAACTTGAAAATCTAATGTTAAGACATGAAATTAAAATTATTAAAAACTGTGACGTTAAAAGGATCCATAAAAAAGATAATAAAGTTATATCAATAGATACTGGAGATGATACAAATCTCATTGCTGATAATAT
>TARA_B100001057_G_scaffold499523_1_pt1 | contig 21694 bp, 17 predicted proteins | sample TARA_B100001057 | Tara Oceans TARA_B100001057 (sample SAMEA2621839) | marine metagenome | biome: marine biome (ENVO:00000447); feature: surface water layer (ENVO:00002042); material: "saline water (ENVO:00002010), including plankton (ENVO:xxxxxxxx)" | depth 5 m
TCCATTAGTTCAGCGCGCGTGAGATAATCAACAACCACGCGTGATCCAGGCGACAGGGACGTTTTTACCCACGGCCTTGTCTTTAATCCTTTTTCCTGTGCTTTTTTTGCAAGAAGTCCGGCGGCTATCATGACCATTGGATTTGACGTGTTAGTGCAAGAGGTGATGGCTGCTATCACAATATCCCCATCTTGAAGTATTCGTTCGTCCTCGTGCAACGCACAATTTTGGCTTGCGGGGGCAATTTCCTCGATCGCATCTAATGCTGACAGGTGGGCCTTATCCAAGGGCACTTGCATTTGCGGTAGCTTGGGTCCCGATACAGAAGCGATTATATTTCCCAGATCGAATTCTAATATTTCCGAATAAACCCTTTCAACTGTATCGTCACGCCATAATCCTTGGGCTTTACTGTAGTGTTCTACAAGCGGTATGTTATCTTCTCTCCCCGTCAGTTTTAGAAAATTCAGCGTTTCCTGGTCTGTTGGAAAAAAACTTATACTTGCACCATACTCTGGCGCCATGTTTGCCAGTGTTGCCCGTTCTGGGAGAGTGAGTGCGTCAAGTCCAGGGCCAAAAAACTCAGTAAATTTTTGTACAACGCCGTATTCACGCAGGACGCGCGTCAACGATAATACGATATCTGTTGTGGTTATTCCCTCCTTTGGTTTTCCAACTAATCTTATTCCAATAACGTCAGGCATTATTAAATTTACGGGCTCTCCGAGTATAGCTGAAAGTGCTTCTATTCCTCCCACACCCCACCCTAACACTGACAAAGCATTGATCATCGGTGTATGACTGTCACAAGCGATTAAACTATCGGGGAAAGCGATTAAGCCGTGATCACTATCTTCTTCAGACCAAACTACTCGGGCTAATGTTTCCAGATTGATTTGATGACAGATCCCTTGGCCGGGTTGTATCACCTGCATGTTTTTGAATGCCTTCTGCGCCCATTTAGCTACGCGATACCGTTCTTCATTTCGTGTGTATTCGGCCAGCATATTTTGTTTGGCGGCATTCTTCTGTCCCGAAAATTCTACAATGACCGAATGATCCATAATAAAATCTATAGGTCGAATGGGATTTAAAAGGTCTGGGTTTTGATTTAATGCGATCATATTTTCCCGCATCGCTGCGAGATCGGCAAGTAGTGGGATCCCCGATACATCGTGGACCATAACCCGAGTAGGGAAAAAACTGATCTCTTCGGACCCGTGTGCCGTCGTCACCCAAGAAGAAAAAGTTCTAATACCCTCCTGCTTTATATTTATTCCATCTTCTTTTCGGAGCATATTCTCTAAAAGTACTTTGAGGCAGTATGGCAGCTTGGTGATGCCCACGAGACCATTTTTCTCTGCTTTTAATAAATTATAAAAAGTATATGACTTGGCCCCAACGGTTAGCTGGTCTTTGGCTCTGAAACTATTGTTTTTTTCTATCATTGCGTGCTCGGTATCAAATTTTATCATCCATTTATTTTTTGGATAACATTTTCACTGAAAGATGTGAGTTGTTCTTCTATATTATCTGAAAAAGCATTAACTGGCAGCGCTATACGGTCAACACCTGCCGCGATTCTTTCTTCAACTGCGGATAATGGATCAACTTTTGAACCAGGGAGTGCGCCAGGGCAACCAGTTGTTAGCTCTATTGTTTTGGGGTCCCGATCAATTCTTTCAGCTTCCTCATGCATTATTTGTATAATCGGCGAGATATCTGTTTGCGTTCCTGTAGCCGGGAAAAAACCATCCCCAAGATGGGCCGCCCTCTGAGCAGCCTTAGGAGAATGTCCTCCTATTATGATTGGAACACGCCCGTTATATGGTTTTGGACTGCAATTCATTTGGCTAAAAGATACAAATTCACCATCGAAGCTTGCATCCTGGTGGGCCCAAAGCGCTCGCATTGATTTTATGTATTCATCCATTCTAGCTCCGCGTCGTTTAAACGGCACTCCAATTGCCTCGAATTCCTCTTTCAACCACCCGACTCCAATACCTAATTCTAAACGGCCTTCGGTTAAATGGTCGATTGTGGCCAATTGTTTTGCTAAGACTAAGGGATTTCGCTGCGGTAGAACCAATACGCCTGTTATTAAACGGAGCTTAGTCGTTACTCCACCAATAAAAGTTAACCAAGATAAGGGGTCAGGCCAAGGCATATCCGCATTTCCCGGAAGACGTCCATTTTCATTGTATGGATACCTAGTTTCATAGTCGGTTGGTATGACGACATGTTCGACTGCGATGATTGATTCAAACCCGGCTGCTTCGGCGGCCAAAGCAAGTTTTTTTGCTGCATGAGGCGAAGGAAAGATTAAATTTCCAAAATGTAGCGCGAATTTCATAATGCTTTTGTCCCCGGTACAATGAATCTAACATGAGTTTAGCAAATTGGATCTAATAAAAAACTCTAAATGAACTTTTTATATCATGCTTAAATACAGTTGATTTAACGCACCGACTCACTTAGTTTTTTACCCGTGCAATGGACAAAATTTTTAATTATAATAGTAATTAAAACTAAAGGTTGGAAAAATGGCAATTACCCCTGTTAATCTCAGTGCTAGTCTATTTAAATCGTTGCGTAGCGTAGATGCGGGGGAAAAAGCCACTGCTGCAACGGCAGTAAAATTAGCCACCGGGCTAAGGGTAGACCCATCATCGAATTCAGACAGCTTTGCGTTAGCTCAACAATTGCGAGGAAAAATACAAGTCGCGTCAGCATTGAATCAAGGATTGAATAGTGCGAGTGGTGTTGTGTCGACCGGCTTGTCTGGGGTTAATGCTTTGTCAGATCTGAATGTCGAAATTAAAGGCAAGTTATTTGAGTTGGCTAATGGTGCAAATAATGAAGCGCAAAAAGATATTTTAAAGTCTGAAGTTGGAAATTTACTTCAACAGGCGCAAAGCTTTGTCTCTAACAGTTCGTTTAATGGAGCGAATTTAATAGGCGCCGATGCATCGGATGTCTCGACCCTATCTTCTGAAAATGGTGACGAACTTGTTGTTGGATCTCAAAGTGGAGTTGGTACTGCTGTGAACGCTCTGCAGACTGCTATATCTGACGAGGCGAAAATTGGTAACCCCATGTCCATAATTGAAAATGAATTTGCTGCGTTCCAGTCCACTTTGTCAGGTGCTGCGTCTTCACTTGTGTCCGCACAAAACGCAATTCAAGGACGCCAAGATGAATTAATAAATTTTGAGCAACTTGCTGCGGAAGGGTTAGGCGGGATAGTAGATGCCGATATAGGTCGTGAAACCGTATCACTAGCATCTCAAAATGTTCAGTCTCAGTTAGCCGCTCAGACAGCGAGTATTGCTAACAGCGCAAGCGGTAATATCCTCAGCCTCTTTAAGTAATTCCTTTAGTAATAATGTCGCCAGTCTATTGAGGCGTTTTAGACGAATATCTAGTATAGAGCCGGATAGTCTCTTTGTAGTTTTTAAAAGTGGTTTTAGTTTTATTGGACTAAAACTTATTCTGAACCGTTTGTGATTTTGGTTCGAAAAAAAAGACTCGTTAATTCCCCAGAATAATTGGATTTCGGAGTGTGCCAATTTCATTTATTTCAATTTCGCATATGTCTCCTGCTTTCATGTTTTTAGAATGTCCTTCTGTTCCCATCCAAATCATATCTCCTGGAACTAAAGTCAAATACCGTGACATGGCACTGATGAAACGGGCTACACCAAAGATCATTGAATTTGTAGGAAAAGAAATCGTCTCAATATTATTCAACCGCACCGTAGTGATTAACTTATCAAGATTTACATCTGTTTCGATCCACGGGCCCATTGGTTTAAAAGTATCTGTATTTTTTGCTCTCCACATCGTCCGATCGTCACGTTGCCATTTACGCTCGCTCACGTCGTTTCCAATAGTATATCCGAATACAAAATCTAGCGCTTCGTCCTCAGATATATTCTTTGCTTCTTTCCCAATTATGGCTACCAATTCGCCCTCGTACTGAAATTCTTCAGATGAATCGGACGGTTTAATGATAGGTTCATTATGTGCAATGAGAGCGTTATTCGCACGATAACCTATGTGAGGCTCGTCGGGAATATTAGGTTCGCGATTATTAGCTAAAGCCTGTTCAATGACATGCTCTGCATAATTTAACCCAGCAGCATAGAATGTTTTTGGCTCAATCGGCGTAAGAAATTTAGCGTTCTCTATTGGGACTTTTTGACCAGTGAGGTTTATCTTGTCAAATATTCCACCCTCGACAAGACAAATTTGATCTTCCTCAACAATGCCGTGAGAAATCTTATGTTCAATTTGAATACGTGCCCATCTCATTTCTTGTTTCCTAAATATTTGGTGTTGAAGAAAATATAGAATATCCTATTCAGACGATGATGGGTCAAGTTATCCACCAAGACTAAATGGTTGATTGATAATATTGTGGCACTTAATTTCTTTGGGTAATTCAAAGATGTATGAATTAGAAAAATTTGGAAGCTTTCACGTTGGAGGGCGTCTGGTTGAGGTGAAAGGGAAACCAAAAAGGAAAATTTGGTTCACTGAAACTAACTCGCATGAGCAAGACCCAAACGGAAAATTTTTAATAGAGCAACTTTATGTTCAATATTTTATTCCAAAAAATAAAAAGTTTGATTATCCCTTGGTGCTTCTGCACGGAGGAGGTTTGACAGGAGCGTGTTGGGAAACAACACCTGACGGACGTCCGGGATGGCTAAATGAATTTCTATTACAAGGGTTTGCAGTTTACGTGATCGATAATGTGGAACGAGGTCGTTCCGGATTTTGCGCCGTGGAAGGCGTATGGGAAGGGGATCCTATACCCAGAACATTGGATGAAGCATGGGATATTTTTCGTTTTGGACCTCCGGATGGCTATAAAACTGGCACAGCTTTTCAAGGTCAAAGATTTCCACTGAAAGCATTGGATGCATTTCAAAAACAGTTTGTACCAAGATGGACCACTACATCTAACGCTCAAATAAGGGGCATTGGTGCCGCATTAAAAGAAATAGGGCCTTGTGTTTTATTGTGCCACAGTCAGGGTGGATTTCTTGGTTCTCGGGCAGCCGTTGAGAATAGTGATTGTATTCGGGCTGTTATATGCGCCGAAGCCTCTGGATGGCCATTATTAGAAGACATAAAGTCTGAGACTATAAAAGGGAAACCCTGGTTACTTTTACTGGGTGACTTCATAGAACAGTCGGAACGATGGTGTGACGCAAAAAAAGAAACTCAGATCGTATGTGAAAAGATTAATTCAGTGGGTGGGAGAGCGGAACTCGTCTCGCTTCCGGAGATTGGATTTTCAGGCGCGACACATATGTTCATGATGGACGAGAATTCAGCGGATATCTCAAAATGGATTGGGGATTGGATCAAAAAAACGTGTTAGGTCATACCTGTTTAATGACCAAGTTTTTAATTCCAACATTCCTATTAAATATTGACTATTTTCCCCGGATTCATGATGTTTTCTGGATCAAATGCGAGCTTTAAAGAGCGCATTAATGATATAGAATCTCCATGTTCTTCTTGAAGAAAATGCATTTTTCCGTAACCGACGCCGTGTTCTCCTGTGCAAGTGCCGCCCATTGCTAAGGCGCGTATAACCATTCTGTCTGAATGGGCCTGTGCTTCTGCCATTTCCTTGGCATTCTCAGGGTCAACTATATAGAGTAGATGGAAATTCCCGTCTCCAACATGACCTACAAGTGGAGATAATAGGTTGGTTCCCTCAAGGTCGGCTTTGGTCTCATTGATACATTCGGCGAGACGAGACACCGGCACACAAACGTCGGTCGCCCATCCCTGACAGCCTGAACGAAGCGCAATTGCAGCATAATATGCATCGTGTCGAGCTTGCCAAAGTTTATTTCTATCTTCCATTTGCGCTGTCCATTTAAAAGCAGACCCGCCAAGCTCTTCTGCTATTTCCTGAACCGTTTCAGCTTGCTCTTTGGCACTAGCTTCTGTGCCATGGAATTCAAAAAATATGGTAGGTTTTGAATCATAACCTTCAAGCTTTGAATACTTTATACATGCATCCATCTGAACATCATCTAGTAATTCCATTCTTGCAACAGGTATCCCAGCTTGTACTATTAGTATGGAGGTGTTGATTGCATTTTCTAAGTCTTCAAATTGGCAGACAGCAGAAGTGATAGACTCTGGTATCCCGAATACTTTAAGGGTTATTTCAGTAATGACACCTAACGTTCCCTCTGATCCAACAAATAACCGGGTAAGATCATAACCTGCAGAAGATTTTCTTGCTCTTCTAGCTGTCTTGATAATACGGCCATCTGCAGTAACGACAGTAAGCGATAAAACATTTTCTCGCATTGTACCATATCTTACAGCGTTAGTTCCTGATGCTCGCGTTGCAGCCATTCCTCCAATGGTGGCGTCGGCGCCTGGATCAATAGGAAAAAATAAGCCGGTATCACGAAGGTGCTCGTTTAATTGTTTGCGAGTGACGCCGGCTTGGACAGTTACATCCAGGTCTTCGGGGTTAACTTCCAGAACTGCATTCATCATTGACATGTCGATGCATAGGCCGCCGCGAAGGGCTGCAATATGCCCTTCCAAAGCTGTACCAACACCAAAAGGAATAACAGGAAATTTATAGTCTGCGCAGATCGATACTGCATCTGCTACTTCTTCGGTAGTGTTTGGGAAAAAGACGCCGTCAGGCGCTGCAGTATCGTGGTAGCTCTCGCCTTTCCCATGCCGTTCTCTTATAGCATCAGATGTCGTGAATTGATCGCCAAATCGTTGCTTTAAGATGCCAATTACCGTGTCACGCACATTGGGATCAGATGGGATTGCATCAATTTGCATGTTTATTCCTCTCACGGACATTGAGTGAACGAGTTAACATTTTGTTCAACTTAATACCAGTTTGTTGGTACGTACAGAATATCTTTTTCATACGTTCGAATTCAGCACAAAGTATTAAGGGTAATTAACTTTTAAGGAGCATTCAGATAAACGGACAGGGGATGAAATGCTAGAAGATCTTTTCCGAGAAAACTTGTGAAATGACAATAACTAATAGGTTCATACTCTTATAATATGATCGAGTAATACTAGTTGATAGGTGGAATTAAAAAATTTGTTCTAATTAAATTATTAAACCTTCTCATTTATCCCTAATATTGTTATTTATTCTAAATGAGAACAAAAAGAGAACATTTAAATGCTGGCCGGCGTATTCTTTATCTTTGGTTTCCAAACATAGCTCTGGATCGACTTAGGCGTATAACAAGAGGTCGAGACGCTGAAAAGTTATCTTCCAATGCTATGGTAATTGTGCGAACAGAATATGGACGTCGTACGATTGTCGCGACTTGCCCCATATCAGAAAAACTAGGTATTGCGGTCGGGTGGTCACTTAGTGACGCATTAGCGTTACATTCGAAGTTATTAGTGGCTGAAATAGATCTACTGACAGATAAAATGGAACTAACTACACTAGCAAATTGGTGTGGTCGATACACGCCATTTGTTGCGTTTGATGAAAGTAGAAAAGAAATAGGGGAAAGAGGACTTTGGTTAGATATCACTGGATGTGCGCATCTTTTTGGGGGTGAGAAAAAACTTCTTGATAGTATTATTGATCGACTCTGCCACATTGGATTGACTGCGCGCGGGGTGATTGCCGATACACCAGGAGCTGCATGGGCTTTAGCACATTTTGGAGGGCTGTCATCTCAGATTATTAAACCAGGAGCTCAGCAAGCTGCTATCGCAGATTTACCATTGATTGGACTAAGGCTACCTATATCATTGGTAGAGGATTTGAGTAAGGTTGGGTTGCGTCAAATTAAATCATTGTTCCCAATCGCTAGAGCGCCCTTGAGAGCAAGGTTTGGGCTTGAGGTTAGGAGACGATTAGATCAGGCATTGGGATTGGAAGCTGAACCTATATCAGCTCAGATAAGTCATTCACCAGACTTAGTCAGATTTGTTCTAGCTGATCCAATATCTACCATGGGTTCTATATTGGCAGTGCTTGAATGCCTACTTGAGCGCTTAATGAAGAAGTTAGAAATTAGGTCTCTAGGTACACGTGAATTAAAGGTTTCACTTTATCGAATTGATGGACAGCTTGATAAATTAATAGTTAGCACTAGCCAGGACAGCCGTGATAAATCAATATTTTCCAAATTATTTTTCGAAAAATTTGATGATTTTATATTAGTTTCCGGAGTGGATGTAATCACACTTGAAGCGACCAAGGTTGATATATATCAGCCGCTTCAATCAGACTTGATATCTCAAAGTGATTGTATCAATTCTGAAATATCAGTACTCGTTGATAGGTTGGTAAACAGGTTTGGCTCTAGTTCTGTTATCCGTAGATCTTTAAAGGAAAGTTATTCTCCAGAACGATCTGAAACTGCTTTTCCAGTCTCTTCAAATTTACATTATACTAAAATAGCACAATCGATGAGCAGTTCATTTAAAAATACTTTAACTGTCCGTCCATTATATCTTTTGCAAAGGCCGGAATATATAGAACCATTGACGGAGTATAACCGGTCTCTGCCATTTCAATTCCGTTGGCGGCATGCCTTAGTTAATGTCAGACGTGCTAATGGACCTGAACGCATTGCCTCGGAATGGTGGCTCGTAGAAGACTATTATAAGACACGCGATTATTTCAGAATTGAAGATTCCGATGGCCGCCGTTATTGGTTGTTTAAAGAACGAATGAAACAAAGTAAGAAAAAACCATCTTGGTATTTACACGGACTATTTTCGTGACTACCAGTTCTATGAGTGAGTTAAAAAATTTATACACTGAGCTCAGTGTCATTAGTAATTTCAGTTTCCTTGAAGGTGGATCTCATCCAGAAGAGTTAGTTGAAACAGCAATATCACTTGGTTATCAAACGATTTCAATTGCTGACAAGCATACTTTAGCTGGAGTGGTGCGTTTCCACATTGCGGCAAAAAACTCAGGCATTAAAGGAATTATTGGTAGTCGTATAGAGACCGAAGATGGCGTTGATCTAATATGTTTTCCTACTAATATGAGTGCCTATAGCCGTTTGACTCGATTATTGAGTATTGGCAAGAGACGAACTAAGAAATCGAGATGCAAGTTATGGTTTAAGGATATCATTGAGCATGCATTAGACCAGATATTAATAGTTCTACCTCCCCGATTTTACAATAATCCAAGGCTATTGGAAAAAAACCGGGAAGTTGAGGCAAAGTTTTCTAGAAATTTAACTGAATGGAGAGGCTTATTTTCTGGGTCGTTATATCTTGGTGCGTCAGTTATTTATAAAGGGGACGATGAGTCTAGATTGAACGCACTATTTAATTTATCAAAAGCAACAGATGTTCCGATGGTTGCGTTGAATGACGTTCTTTACCATCATCCAGGACGCCGGCCTCTTCAGGATGTACTGACGTGTATACGAAAACAATGCAGTATTAATCAAGTTGGTTTTGACCTTGAGGCTAATTCAGAACGTTATCTGAAGTCGCCCGCTGAAATGGTTCGTTTATTCCAAAATTATCCTGAATCTATAGTCAATACTGCTGAAATAGCCCAAAGATGCAAGTTTACTTTAGACGAATTAAATTATGAATACCCAGATGTATTAACGCAATCTGGAAATACTGTAGAACAAGAGTTAGAGATTAAAACATGGCAAGGTGCAAATGAGCGTTATCCATTTAAAGATTACCCAAATGGGATTCCTTCTGTTGTTAAAAAACAATTAAAATATGAATTGAATCTTATAAATAAATTAAAATATGCGGCCTATTTTTTGACTGTTTATGACATGGTTCGCTTCGCACGCAGCCGTGATATTTTATGTCAGGGACGCGGTTCTGCAGCTAATTCAGCTGTTTGCTACTGCCTTGGTATTACCGCGGTTGATCCTAGCCAGTCTGATATATTGTTTGAGCGTTTTATAAGTGAGGCTCGTGGTGAACCTCCAGATATCGATGTTGATTTTGAACATGAACGTCGTGAGGAAGTAATTCAACATATCTATAAAACGTATGGTAGGGAGCGTGCTGGGATAGCTGCAACAGTAGTGACATTTCGCTATAGAAGCGCGATAAGAGAAGTTGGAAAGGCAATGGGTCTTTCTGATAATGTTATTGTCGCTTTAACTGGACAAATACGCTCTAGTAGCTCTGACGAAATTGAGGACGAAAGACTAATAGAAATAGGGCTTGACCCACAAGACAGAACACTCCGAATTGTCTTAAAACTTTCCTATCAACTAATAGGTTTTCCTAGACATCTATCGCAGCATGTTGGCGGTTTTGTAATAACACGTGATCGCCTTGATGAGTTGGTTCCAATCGAAAATGCTGCAATGCAAGGACGTACAGTCATTGAGTGGGATAAAAATGACCTTGATACACTTGGAATTCTTAAAGTTGACGTGCTTGCACTCGGGATGTTGAGTTGTATTCATAAAGGGTTTGATTTAATTCATCGCCACTATGGTCGGTGTTTAGACCTTGCCAGTGTCCCATCTGAGGACCCATCTGTTTACGATATGCTATCTAAAGGGGATTCTTTAGGCGTTTTTCAGCTTGAAAGTCGTGCGCAAATGGCGATGTTGCCACGTTTGCGCCCACGGTGTTTTTATGACCTGGTTATTGAAGTTGCTATTGTGCGTCCTGGGCCAATCCAAGGAGATATGGTTCATCCATATATCAGGCGCCGTAATGGTGACGAAGCAGTAGAATTACCATCCGAAGAGTTACGCCAAGTGTTAGGAAAAACATTAGGAGTGCCGCTGTTTCAAGAACAGGCAATGAAAATTGCAATCATTGCAGCAGGATTCACACCTTCTGAGGCAGATCAATTACGTCGAGCGATGGCGACGTTTAGGAAGACAGATAAGATTGGGGTTCTTGGCGCCAAGATGATCGAAGGTATGGTTAATCGCGGTTATGCACGCGAGTTTGCAGAGCGATGCTTTAGACAAATTGAGGGCTTTGGTAACTATGGTTTTCCTGAAAGTCATGCGGCTAGTTTTGCATTACTAGTCTATGTGTCCAGTTGGATGAAGTGTCATATGCCTGCCGCATTTGCTGCCGCATTACTGAATTCTCAACCTATGGGATTTTACGCTCCCGCCCAGATTGTAAGAGATGCTCGTGATCATGGAGTAAATGTTTTACATCCAGATGTAAATTATATTGGCTGGGACTGTGATTTAGAACCACAGAGTAATGGGGAATTAGCTCTTCGATTAGGATTAAGGCAAATTAAAGGGTTAAGACAACAGGATGCAATGTTAATAGAACAGAATAGGAAGAGTGGTTATTCTCATCCACGAGAATTGATCAGCCGTGCTGGTGTTCAATCGTCAACTCTAGAACTGCTTGCACGTGGGGACGCTTTTCAGTCGATGGAGCTCTCAAGACGACAAGCTTTTTGGACTGTCAGAGGGATTGCCAATTCTACTTTTGATTCTTTAACAGAAAAGGATAGTGGACTTCCATTATTCAGTCATAACAAAGAATCCTATAGTAATAAAACATCCCATTCTGAACCCAAAGTTTCATTGCCAATAGCAAGCATAGGTGAGGAAGTTATAGATGATTATAATACTCTTAAGCTATCTCTTAAATCACACCCACTTGCCCTTTTAAGAGAAGATTTATCGGGGAGTTCTTATAAAGCAATCTCAATTCTTGAAAACTTAGCGGATGGCAGCCCAGTTCTTTTGGCTGGCTTAGTATTAGTGCGTCAGAGGCCAAGCACTGCAAAAGGTATAATATTTATAACGATAGAAGATGAGACTGGGGTCGCGAATCTTGTTGTTTGGTCTCGTCAATTTGAACGATTTAGAAATATAATAATGAGTGCAAAATTTCTTGGGGTTGAAGGCAAATTACAGCGTGAGGGTGAAGTAATGCATATAATAGTTAAACGACTTGAAGATTTGACCCACAAATTAAGTCAAATAACCAATTCTAATTTTATAGAGCCGACTGCTCATGCGGACGAACTAAAAAGTTTAGGATATCTATCGGAACCCTCTGGACCACAAAAACCTGAGAAAAGAATAAGCTCAGGTATTAACAGCCGGGATTTTCATTAATTGGAAATATCTTTTAAAAACACAGAAATGATCTTTTCTGTAATTGTTAGTATGTATCGCAAATTCAATTAACAAAGACCTCAATTGCCTGTAGCATCATTGTTATGGATATTTATTAGGGGGATGAATATGGCCGTCGATACAGCTGATGATACACAAATCAAACAGAAGCAGAGAGCTATTTATAACAGTCCAGAAAATTTCTTCAACTGGTCTTGGCCCAGTGTGCCACGGCATCAATTTTTGGCGGAACGTGATAAGGCTTATGATCCGGATGGGAAAACAGGGTTAATAGAACTCGATATCTCCGATGCATTAGAGACACCTTATCCTGCAACTATACCAGCTATCTTGGCGCGCTATGTTAAAGTACGCGCTGGTGATAGTTTGTTCCATTCTTTCAATGCATCTGGTGAAGTTTTCTATGTTTTACAAGGAACAGGCAGTAGCATTAATGCTGGAGACACCGTGACGTGGGGAAAGGGAGATGTGTTTTGTTTTCCGGGTGGTAATGAAACCGTCCATGAAGCGATAGATTCTGCCATTCTATTCTGCGTGACCAACGAACCTTTATTGGCTTTTGAAAATTTGAGGGCGCCATCTCAGGGGAAGTCGCGAAATGAAACTGTGCACTGGCCTCATGATGAAATTGAAAAACATTTAGAGGAAATCTATGAGCGTCCGAAAACTTCGGAGACATCTGGTGTATCAATCCAATTTTCAACCCCAGCGACCGCTCCTAGTCGTAATACAATACCGATGATTAATACCGCTATAAATACGTTGGAATCTGGTGGTGATCAACGCCCGCATCGTCATAACGGTGCTGCAATCACGCTCGCTATAGAGGGAGAAGGCATCCACTCCATGATTGAGGACGAAAAGGTTCCTTGGGTTACTGGCGCTGCACAGATCACACCGGCAGCTGAGTTGCACTCTCACCATAATCAAGGTAATCGAAGGATGCGGAGCTTTGTTGTTCAAGATGAAGGATTGCATTTTTATCTACGCACGCCAGGTTTTAGTTGGGATTAATCAAGTGTCAGTAAAATTATAATTATTTTTTGAGCTAAAAGGTGAGGGCTATGCATAACCCACTTCGTGAACGTTTAAACCAGGGTAAGGTTTGTGCGGGAATTCTAACCAGTATGCCCAGCGTTAATATGGCTCAGACACTTTCGAATTCCGGTTTTGACTGGCTCTTTATTGATATGGAGCATGGCGCAATTGATATAGCATCATGTCATCATATGATCACTGCCACAGCCGGAACTCAATGCGCACCGGTGGTGCGTGTGATGGAGCCATCTATCAGTTATACAAAACCAGTTTTAGATTCCGGGGCTATGGGAATAATTTTCCCTATGGTGACCTCAAAGGAGGCAGCAGAGTGCGCCGTAAAAGCTGTTCGGTACCCTCCCGAAGGAGAGCGCGGGTGGGGGCCTTTCTATGCGCCAATGCGTTGGGGTAATGGCGATTCAATGGAGTATTATAAGGCATCAAATGACATCGTGATTATCGCATTAATAGAACATATAGAGTCCATAGAGAATATCGATGCGATTTTAGGTGTTGATGGTATTGATGTATTTTTTATAGCTCCAATGGACCTTGCAGCGAGTATGGGGCATGTGGGTAATCGTGACCATCCCGATGTACAGGCCGCGATTAAACAAGGGGAAAAGGCAATTAAAGAAGCTGGGCGAGCGCTTGGTGGTCTTTGTCTATCCGCTGATGAAGGAAATACAAAAATTTCTGATGGTTATCAGGTTCTCTTAATGGGATTTGACCTTTTGTTATTAGAAATTGGGACAAAAACGATGCTAGATGGATTAAAACGCTAGGAAAATCGAATGGACCTTACTGAAAAACAAATCTCTGAGTACGATGAAAATGGTTGGATTCTTCTTCCTGAACTATTCTCAAAGGGGGAAATATCTATTCTCGAGGCCGCAGCAATGGAGGTTTTACAACGTCCGGGACCCGAAGTAGCCAGGGAGTCAAACGGTGATCCGCATGTATGCTGGGGGATGCACTTATTTGACGAACGTTTCGGGGCGCTTACTAGGCATCCTCGACTTTTACTTCCGGTGGAGCAGCTGATGCGCAGCCAGGTCTTTGTTCATCAATCTCGGATTAATATCAAGCAGCAAAATGGTTCGATAGTAGAATGGCATCAGGATTTTGGAACTTATCATCGGGTGGACGGCATTCCAGAAGCGAGAGGAATAATGATTGGAGTTTTTCTCGATGATGTTAATGCATGTAACGCACCCGTATTGGCTGTGCCTGGATCTCACATGGAAGGCGTTGTTTCAGAAGCTGTGATTGACGACACAGTCGCAGACCATGATGGAGCAGCAAAATATCGATATGATATTACCGAAACTACAATGAAGCGCTTGGTGGAAAGGCGAGGTTTAGAAGCAATACAGGGTCCGGCAGGATCTGTACTTCTAATGAATATGACAGTTGTACACGGTTCCAGCGTTAATATCTCTCCGCTGAGAAGATTATTACTATATGTAAATGTAAGTGCTACTGATAATCGAGGTGAGAGTTTCGTTCGACCTGAATATTACGCCGCCAGAGATTTTGCACCGCTCCTCCCTTTAAGCGATGACTGTATCCTTAATTACCAATAACTCTTTTGCTATTAACCGCCGGTCACGCTCATGTGTCTTGGGACTGATGAGTTTTTTTGTCTCCTGTCTATAATAAAATCATGACCCTTGGGTTTCCTCGAAATAGCTTCATGAATAGCTCTCGTTAACGCTTCATCGCCTTCTGAATTTCTTAATGGTATTTTAAGATCGGCCGCATCTTCCTGCCCTAAGCACATGTATAGTGTTCCTGTGCAAGTTAACCGCACCCTGTTGCAACTCTCGCAAAAATTATGTGTGAGCGGCGTTATGAACCCGATTTTCGTTCCGGTCTCCTCAACCTCTACGTAACGAGCAGGACCACCTGTTTTATAATCTATATCTCTCAGTGTAAAATGTTCCGATAAATTTGATCTCACCATCGATAAGGGTAGATATTGGCTTACTCGGTTTTCCGTTCCGATATCACCCATTGGCATTACTTCGATGATCGTAATATCAAAACCGCGTTCTCCGGCCCATTTTACCATGTTTGGCAATTCGTCCTCGTTAGTTCCCCGTAAGGCGACGGTATTCAGCTTTATTTTTAGTCCTGAATTAGCCGCGGCTTCGATTCCACGTAATACATTCTCAAGCTTTCCCCACCTCGTTATTTCAGTGAACTTCTTTGGATCTAATGTGTCTATTGATACGTTGACGCGTCTAACTCCACAATCGAACAGTTCCATTGCATATCTATGGAGTTGAGTTCCGTTCGTCGTTAGCGTGAGCTCTTCCAGATCGCCCGTATCTAAATGATGTCCTAAGCTTCGTATCAAGCTCATTATATTTTTACGGACCAGGGGTTCTCCGCCAGTTAATCGCAGTTTCTTTACTCCTAACTTCACAAAAACGTTACATAAACGTTCAAGCTCTTCTAGACTCAATACATCTTTTTTAGGCAGAAACGCCATATCTTCAGACATGCAGTAGGTGCATCGAAAATCACATCGATCGGTCACGGAAACCCGTAAATACGAAATGTCTCTACCAAAAGGATCTATCATGTTAACACATTCTTTAGCGTTATGTACCCGAAAGCATAACGAACAACATATCCTTTTATTTTCACCGTCGCAAGAAATAGCGTTAGTTTAACGTCGATTAAATTAGTGATAAAGATCCTTAAGCTTATTTATAAGCATAGCTGTTATTAATAGTGGGTTCCTATACGGATAGCTCGGCATATCTTGATGATTAATACTTGCAAAAATGTCAAACCGCTCCGAAATACCATTAATTTTTTCCGTGATAAGAATGCCAGCTAATCCAGTTAACGCTAAACCGTGACCAGAAAAACCCTGCGCAATATATATATTTTGTTGAGAACATGTAATTTCAGGCAGTTGATTTCTGGTTGCAGCAATAAAACCGTTCCAAACATATTCCAGATCAAAGTCGTTAAGCTGCGGAAACAGCTTCATTATACGGTTCCGAATTAAACGCTTTTTATTTTTTGTTTCTCTGCCGAGATAATCGGCACCTGCTCCAAATAATAATCTCTTATCGTCTGTGACTCTGAGGTAATCTAATATGTTATTGCAATCTGCTACAGGGACGCCGCCGGGTAAAACACTGTTGATTTGCTTTGGTGAGAGCGGCGTTGTGACGCCTACGGTACTGGTGACGCGGCTAATTTTTCTTTGCAATGTGTTGTCTAAACCTTTCAAATACGCATTTCCAGCAACAACTAAGGTTTTCGCTTTTACAGAGCCACAAGCGGTTGTAACTGTAATCGTATCTCCGCCCGATATTTGGATCGCTTTGCTGTTTTCGAAAAACTGAACGCCAATATTTGCGGCAGCCTCAGCTAATCCGTATAGATATTTCAAACTGTGAAATTGGCCACTGCCATAGTCTAACAGTCCACCTATATAACTTTCTGTTTTAACCCAGTTTTTTAGGGTGTCTCGTTCAATTACCGATGTTGCCTCGTAATTGAATGTATTCTTAAGTTTTTCGCTGATACGTTTGAGAAGTTTAAACTGTGAATTCTTTGTCGCCGCAAATAGGTACCCAACTTGTCGCGCACAAGATATTTCGTGTAAACTAATACGTCGGTCTATTTCCTCAATGGCCTCTTGAGCTAGTGACCATAGTAAATGTGACTTTTCCCGCCCTACCGTTTTAATTATGGCTTCAATATCGGAGCTATAACCCTGAACTATTTGACCTCCATTTCGTCCTGATGCTCCCGCTCCAATGCGCATCCCCTCTATAAGAGTTACTGAATGACCAGTTTCTGCAAGGTTTAATGCGCTCGAAATACCCGTTAATCCCCCTCCAATAATACAAATATCGGTTTTATGCTCGCCTATTAATTTAGGAAATATGGGACCAGGATTAGAATTGGAATGATAATACGTTTCATCAAATTTCTGGTGCTTGTGTTGGTCAACAATAATTAAAGTCATGCATAGAATCTTCTGCGATTAATTTGGTCTTATTATTAAGATTTGTGTTGGAGATAACAGATATTTAAAAGTTTTCTTACTCAGAATTATTTTTATTGGTTTCGGAATATTATTTGTCTCCTGTATAGATAACGAGTAATTTGAACATGAAATAGATAATTATGCTGTCTGTTATCACTATTATTTTGGAGGATGGGCTTTGAGCGATTTTGATATGGTTATTCGTGGTGGCACTGTTGTAAATGCCGCCGAAATTTCTAAATGCGATGTTGGTGTAAAAGGTGGTCGGATCGTTGCACTAGGCGAAAACCTTGCTGCTGGCGCTCAAGAAATAGATGCCACCGGAAAATATGTTATGCCTGGAGGGATAGATAGTCATTGTCATATTGATCAAAGATCTAGTGGTGGTGGCCGTAACTCAGAAACCTTTGAAAGTGGAACCCGATCGGCAGCCTGCGGTGGAACAACGACTATAATTTGTTTTGCTGCTCAAGAAAAAGGAGAATTATTAACGCCTGTTGTTGAGGAATATCATGATAAAGCGAAACAGTCCTGCATAGATTACTCTTTCCATTTAATCATAAGCGATCCGAGTGATGAGGTTATACATGAGGAGGTTCCAAAGCTCATAAAAGCTGGGCATAGATCGCTCAAATTATTTATGACTTATCCTCGAAACAGACTAAATGATGCGGAAATTCTTCGGGTCCTTGAAGTTGCTAAACTCAATCAGGCATTGGTATGCGTTCATGCGGAAAATCATGATGCTATAATGTACATGACAGAGAAATTACTGGCAGCAGATAAAAATAGTACAAAGCATCACGCGTGGGCTAAGCCACCATTGGTTGAACGTGAAGCAACCCATAGAATGATAATGCTAGCAGAACTATTAGATGTTCCAATTCAAATTTTTCATGTAAGTTGTGAGGAAGCAGCGGAAGAGATACGGAGAGCCCAGGAAAGGGGTTTGAAAATATTTTCCGAGACATGCCCGCAATATTTTGTCCTTACAGCTCGGGACCTGGATCGTGACCAGCGTGAAGGTGCAAAATTCGTTTGTTCTCCAGCTCCAAGAACGGAAGGTGATCAAGAAGCAGTATGGAATCATGTAAGGCTTGGAACGATTGGTAACGTCACATCTGATCATGCTCCATATAATATTGATGAATTGGAAGGTAAGTTTTGGGCGGGAGATAATGCACCATTTAGTCAGATAGCTAATGGTGTGCCGGGCTTAGAGACTAGGATGCCTATTACCTTTTCAGAGGGCGTCTCAAAAGGGAGAATAGACCTTCAGACTTTTGTAGCGCAGACATCGACGAATGCTGCTCGATTATTTGGACTCTACCCGAGGAAAGGTACTATTTCTGTTGGTGCGGATGCTGACATTTGTATTTGGGATGCTGAAAAAGAGGTGACAATAACTCAGGATATTCTGCATCATGATACAGATTATACGCCATACGAGGGATTGGAGGTGCAGGGTTGGCCGGCAGCGACAATTACTAGAGGAAAATTGGTTTGGAATGACGGAGTGGAAACATGTGAGCCTGGTTGGGGAAAGTTCCTTGCTCGCGACCCCTATGATTACATAAAACCACGTGGTGTTCTTCCTACTCCCTTCGATCCAGTATTTATGACTACAGATGATGAAGTATGATCATGAATAAAAATATTGATTTAGATTTCCGAAATAAAATGTTTAGTTAAAAGGCTACTGAATAGAATAGTGATAAGAGGAATTAACATGAGCCGTATTGTGAACTTAGGGGCCGCTCAAATGGGGCCAATATCACCTGATGAAACACGCGAGAGCTGTGTTAAACGGTTAGTAGATATGATCAAACAGGCAAGCTCACGGGGCTGCCAATTTGTAGTTTTTCCAGAACTAGCGTTGACGACATTTTTCCCTCGTTATTATGAGGAAGATGTCACGAAAATGGATCATTGGTATGAAACTGAAATGCCCAATAATGCAACAAGGCCACTTTTTGAAGCAGCTGCTGAGGCGGGCATAGGTTTCTATCTCGGATACGCTGAGCTGACGCCTGAGGGTCGAAGATTTAACACAGCGATCCTAGTCGATGGAAATGGTAAAATAAATGGCAAGTACAGGAAGGTCCATCTACCAGGACACTCAGAGTATGAGCCTCAAAGACCATTTCAACATTTAGAAAAGCGTTACTTCGAGCCAGGGGATCTGGGCTTTGGGGTCTGGAGACAGAATGAAAGCATTATTGGCATGGCTATTTGTAATGATCGCCGATGGCCCGAGACATATAGAGTCATGAGCTTAAAAGGCGCAGAAATTATCGTATTAGGCTATAATACTCCTGATTTGAACACATCCGGGAAAGAACAAAACCACCTAAGGATGTTCCATAACCATCTTACCCTACAAAGCAACGCCTATATGAATGGTTGCTGGGTCATTGGAACAGCTAAGGCTGGAGTTGAAGATGGCTGTATGCTTATTGGAGGCTCCTGTATTGTACAACCATCTGGCGAAATTGTTGCGCAAGCAGCGACTTTGGAGGATGAGTTAGTGACCTTCGCTGCCGATATAGATATTTGTAATATGCCCAAACAAACTATTTTCAACTTCGCACGTCATAGAAGAGTCGAGCATTATACTAATATAACGGGTCAGACAGGTGCTGAGCTGCCTGACCATTTAAAAATATAAAAAAATTCATAAAATTAGACGTTTAGGCGATATTTAATCAATCTGGTCTGTCCATTTGAAACAGTTCGGTGACAGCGGAATAATCCATATATCCCAGGCGAGATACTGGTTGATATAGTGTGACGTCAACTAGACCGTCTTTAATTATTTTTGGATCAACGTGAATGCCAACAACTTCTCCAAAAATAACCCAGTTTTCCCGGCCCTCGTGCCAACAGGGCATTTGAACGCTTTGCATATACTTGCACTCTAGGTGGACTGGCGCATTTTTTACCCTTAAAGGTTTAACTAATTCTGAGGCCTCTCCCTCGAGGCCAGCGTTTGGCATTTCATCCTCACCATATGGCAGATGGATTGATGTTTGGTTCATAGCTTCCCGTTGATCATGGCCGACTATAGAACACACAAACTCGCCGGTTTGTTCCGCGTTGAGTTGACTGTCTTTTTTCCCTTTTCCATCCATTCTACCACCTGAGGCAAACATAACGCATGGTGGATCAGCCGACACTGCGTTAAAGAAACTATAGGGAGCGAGATTACTCTGGCCGTGTTCATTAATAGTGGATATCCATCCAATTGGCCTGGGCGAGACAAAAGCTTTAAATGGATCACGTTTAAATCCATTTTCTCTATGAGAACCAGGTTTATAAAACATCTTATACTTCCTCTATTTTGTTTGAATATGAGTTTGGACGGTTAAGAAAAATCAATTTATTTCTCTTGATAATCATTTGGGACCGTAAATTACTTTCGTCTAAAATAGCTTTATAAATTAAAAATCCATGGCAAGGTATGAATTTAAAGCACCGTCTATGATATCTCTATCTATATCCTTTACGATAAAAACTAGGCGCGAACGTTGGTCGGAGGTTGGCCATGCATCTATTTTTGCGGGTGGATGAAACATATGTTGGACCGCGTGAACAACAACGGGTTGATCATCTATTTCTTCTACATTAATGAGCCCTTTAATTCTCAGAATATTAGCTCCGTGGGTTTGGGCTAACATATCCAAAGAGCCAGCTATTTTTCCCCACTTTAACGGTTCATCAAAGTAAATGGAAAAGCTCTTTATATGATCATCATGTCTATTAACGTCATGGCTGTGGTGATGGTGGTGGTGATCATGATCATGTTTTGGAATATGTCCCTCTGTATCCATATATGCTTCTTCTTTTAACCACCGTGCAACATCTGCTGTTTTCGTTAGTGGGTTATATAATCCAGCATCAAATAATTTAAGCGGATCTATTTCGCCGTGTTCACATTCTATAATTGGAGCAGCTGGGTTAATCGTTGTTAAACGTTCCTTAACCTTCACAATATCCTCTGGTTCTGTGACATCGACTTTTGATAGAACGATCCGGTCTGCGACCGCAGCTTGTTTTACAGACTCAAATTGTTGGTCAAATTGGCTCATTCCGTGATGTGCATCAACCACAGTGACGACCCCATCAAGCCGGTATCTTGATATCAGAAATTGATCGGACATCATTGTATGCAGTATCGGAGCTGGATCGGCCAGCCCGGTTGTTTCAACGATTAACCGATTGAACTCTGGTATTTGCCCGTCCTGTTGTTGAACATGCAAACGATGCATTGTCTCCACAAGGTCCCCTCGGACTGTACAACATAGACATCCGTTATTTAATAATATTGTATCTTCGTTAGATTTAACCACAAGCGCGTCATCAATACCTACTTCGCCAAATTCATTAATGATTACAGCGACTTTATCCATATTCTCGGCTTGCATTAATTTTGAAAGTAATGTGGTTTTTCCACTACCTAGGAAACCTGTCAAAATCGAAACCGGCACCCGATCCTGTGTCGTGTTATCAGTCACCTCTTGCTACC
>TARA_B100001057_G_scaffold426346_1_pt1 | contig 21687 bp, 31 predicted proteins | sample TARA_B100001057 | Tara Oceans TARA_B100001057 (sample SAMEA2621839) | marine metagenome | biome: marine biome (ENVO:00000447); feature: surface water layer (ENVO:00002042); material: "saline water (ENVO:00002010), including plankton (ENVO:xxxxxxxx)" | depth 5 m
TTATTAACAATATTAAATGCAAGTCCTTCAGCAATAGCAGTTTTACCTACACCAGGATCACCTACAAGTAGTACATTATTTTTACTACGTCTACCTAATGCAAGTGCAATACCTTCAAGTTCATCTGCACGACCAATTACAGGATCAATCTTTTGATTGCCTGCTTCTTTATTAAGGTTAGTTGTAAAGTCACGTAAAGCCTTTTCAGCGACTTGACGCATTTCTTCATCTTCATAAATTGTATCTAATTCGTTGTTTAAATATTCTGCAAAGCCTTCTTTTGTAAGACCTGACTTTTGAATGTGGTAGTATGACCAACTTTTCTTTTCGCCCATAATACTTAAAAATACATCAGTTGTTTCTATATGTTGGCGACCACTAAACAATACTTGTGTGAATGCTCTGTTTAAAACCCTTTCAACTGTTGCAGTTTTCTTTGGCTTAAACTTTTTAATGTCATCAGCAACTTTAATTTCGTCAAGTTCTGTTTTTAAGTAATGCTCAATATTCTTTTTAATGAACTCAGGATCAGCACCAGCACCTTCTACTACTTTTACAAAGTTATCTACGCATAGCATAGCAAATAATAAGTGCTCAAGTGTTACATACTCGTGCCTTAACTTCTTTGCATCATTAATAGACTTGTCAAATACTGCTTGTAATTCATCACTTGGTTCTACCATTTAACATCCACCTTATATTTTTTAAATAATTTTTGTTGTTTCTTCTTTGCCATATCTAATCTTAGTTTACTTACTCTGTCTGTAAAGTTAATACCTTGTAAGTGATCATATTCATGTTGGAATATTCTTGCATTATAACCTACAAACTCTATTGTACACTCTTTGCCTGCAGAGTCAAGACACTTGGCAACCAAAGCAGTTGCACGTTTAACCTTAAAGTATAAACCAGGGTAACTTAAACAACCTTCTTCACCTTCTATAACCCTATCGTCGATCTTAATAACTTCCGGATTGATAATAGCAAACGATTCATCGTAGTCTTTCATCTCATGTGGCTTCAAAACAAATATCTGTCCGTCAAGTCCTACTTGATTGGCACTAAGACCTACACCTGCATTCTTTTCCATAATATCAATCATTTGCTTTTCGATATCTTTTGCATCAAGTGTATTGAAATCAAAAGGTTTGACTTTCGTCTCTAACCATTTGTTCGGGTGTAGTACTAATTTTAGTTTCATAACTTCCTTAATATTTCTTTTTGTTCATCCGTTAAATTTGTAGGAACTATACCTTTTATATTTAGATATACATTTCCTGATTGACCTGTGTTATAGTTAGGAAGACCTTGTCCGTGTATGCTTAATGTTGTGCCTGGTTGTGTGCCTGCTGGTACATTAATACTTATAGTTCGTCCGTTAGGTAAACTTAGATTTGTGGCAGTACCTAATATTAAATTGAACACATTGATTTCTGTTTGTGTATGCAAGTCGAATCCATTTATTTCAAACTTTGGATCACGCATTATACGAACTTTTACAAGAAGATCACCTTTAGGTAATTGTGATATACTATCATCACCTAAACCATTATATTGAATTGTATCTCCGTGCCTCGAACCTTTTGGAATATCAATGTTAACTGTTTGTTCTCTACCTGTACGTGTTCTAAATGTAGCAAGTACACCTTTGCCTGTGTACACTTCTGCCAGTGTAATATCACATGCGATAGTTATATTTGAATTACGTTGTGGTCTACGTTGTTGTTGTTGAAAGCCTCTACCAAAAATAGTTCCAAACAAGTCTTCCATACCATTTCCATCAAAACTAAAACCGCCTTGCTGAAATGGATGTTGTTGTTGTGGATCAATAGTTCCGTATTGATCGTATGTTGCTTTCTTTTGTGGATCACTTAATGCTTGATAGGCTTCATTTAGTTCAGTGAAATATTTATGATCACCACCTTTGTCAGGATGATGTTTAGCCGCCAGTCTGCGAAACGCATTTTTGATTTCTTTGTCTGAGGCATTTCGGCTAACGCCTAATTTTTCATAATAATCCATAGTAGTATTATATACTTATTTTAGACGTTTGTCAAGTATTAGTTGTCTGGATTATTTTTTACTTTTACTTGTACCTGTATAAAGACCAAACCATGCCGCACCAGCACCAACTACAATACTAATCAAACCACTTTGTTCCATTGTAGGTGCAGGTAAGTTCATGTACCAAATAACACATTTGTATAATAGTACAATGTAAACAGTTAAGAATAATCTTGGAAAGATTCTCCAAGCATCAACTGCTCTTGCCATATGTATTAATTTTGCGTATGGGTTAACACCTAAGTCTTTTACACTTGTGTCTACTTCTAAATCTACTTGGATTTTTTGTTTAGGTTCTGCAACCTTTACTTCATCAGCCATTATTTCTTTCCCTCTAACTTTTTAAGACGATTTTCGAGTTCGTCTATTTTCTTTGTAACGTATGGATACTTTTGTCTCCAAGCATCTTTTGGTTGTTGTAACCAAGTCCAGCCCCAACGTTCAACAAGATAATCTGCTATTCTGTCGAACCAACTATATAACCATAGTCCCAATCTTGTACTCTTAAAATATGTTGAAAACGCTAAACCAAATAGCGAACCAACCAATGCTGTGTATATCCACAAGCGATCGCTCGCCATTCTTTCAATCATTTCCCACATAAGTTTCCCTCTTTATTATATTAGTATTTATCTTAACTGTATAAATACTTTTAATATAACTTTTAAGGAACAGGTATGGCTTACTCGGATAAGGTACTTGATCACTACGAAAACCCACGCAATGTTGGAAGTTTAGATGCTAAAGCAGTTAATGTAGGCACAGGTATGGTTGGAGCACCTGCATGTGGTGACGTTATGAAACTACAAATTGAAGTGGAAAATGATGTTATAACAGATGCCAAATTTAAAACATATGGCTGTGGCAGTGCAATAGCAAGTTCAAGTTTAGTAACACAAATGGTCAAAGGTATGACATTGGATCAAGCATCTGATGTTAAGAACATAGACATTGTAGAAGAACTTGCTCTACCACCTGTGAAGATACATTGTAGTGTTCTGGCAGAAGATGCAATTAAATCAGCAATAGCAAATTATAAATCTAAAAACGATAGTACTTAAAAAGTACAAGCGACTTCGCCCTTAGTTTCTATATCGGGATTTCTTAAATCTGTTAGACTTTCAGTATTAATTTTAACATCAGGCCTTAACTTACAGGTTGTTTTTGTGCAGGAGGCCAGGACGAACAGTAGCAACAGGATCAGTATATGTTTCACTGTTTTTACTTTTGTCTTACTGAATCTATAAAGTTGTAAACCCTGCCAAATTGTTTATCAATACTAATTAAATCTTGTTGAATCATACTGACTATAATTTGAAGTTCCATTAACGTAACTAATGTCCAGGTCGCCAGACCCATTAATATTGTGCCTAATAAGGCAATCAACATCGTATTAGTTTTTCGTGTCATCGGTGCTTTCGTAATATTCTTTGTATTGATCAATTACTTGACGTTGCTTGATCATGTATGCACGGATCTGTGCAAAGTTTTTGGAAAGGAATTCGTAGTCTTTATCACTTAAACCAAACAGTACAGGATCTTTACCTTGTTCTTTTAGTTTAGCAAATACTTCTTCTGCATTTTCGCTTGTGATGATTACCCATTGTAAAGGCTCCATCTTAGCCGCTTCAGGATGTGATAAGTTTAACTTCTCTCTTGGAACTTCTTGTTCAAAGATTTGTAGTTCTCTCACAGTTGAACACCCACTCACTGCAACAGCAAGTAAGGCAATAATTAATATGTTAGTTATACGGTACATAATTTGGATTTGCTATACTCGGACATTCAGCATTAATTTCTGATTTCTTTGTAGCATTAATTTCCTTCTCTGTTAGTTCTGCCCCCATAGCAATTTCTACACATCGCATTGCTTTCTTGGTATTCTTATTAATAACACGTTCTACTGATTCTGATCTTTTTACAGCAAGATCACCTAAGTCTCTAACTTCGCCTTTGCCATTAATTTTATTAAAACGCTTGTCAAGAGCGGCAAACTCTGCGGCAAGTGTTTTATTTGTTTGTTCAAGGTCTTTGTTTATTTCGAGGATTTTTTTAAAGTCATTAGCCTGTTGTTCTATTACAGCCTTTTGACTTGCAACACTTTGTTCTAACTTTAAATTGTTTGCTTCTGATGTAGCCAAGTCTGACTTTAGTGTTTTTACATACATAACACCGCCGCCGGCACCTGCCAACATAATTAAAACTATCGCTATCTTGATTGAACCAAACATTATGCTTCTACCAGTTTAATAAAGTCGCCAACTGTTTTTACGTTGGCTTCATCTTCACTTGAAATAGTTTTGCCTGTTGCTTCTTGTATTGCAACTGCTAACTCAATGATATCAAAATCGTCAGCACCTAAGTCATCTATCAAAGATGCTTCTGGTACGACCTTAGATATGTCAACGTCTAAATGTTCTGCTATGGCTTTAACTACTTTTTCCATCATCTTCCTTGTTTGCAAACTTCAATCGTAATCATCTTACCGTCGCCGTCTGCAAATTCCTTGTATAGTGAACCTTCGTGATATTCGTGGCCGCAGTTTTTACAACTTACTTGGCTATTGATATCGCTGTCTCTTTGGTCTCGTTTACTCTGCGTGTCCATCCTCTACCAAATGTTTCAAAAGTTTTTAATGATTCGTAAAAGTCTTGTCTAATTTGTTGGTATCCGTCAATAGCGGCAGTAACACCTTTCGCTTCACAAAATGCTTGAGTCTTAGCAATAGTGTTCGGACCAATCCAACCGTCGATTGATGCTCCAACTAATTGTTGTAACATTTTTGTTGCTCTATGACGTCCACCGTTTACACACATGTCGAATACACACAAGTCTAAACCTGCTGGAATATCTTCTGCCATAATTGCAGTCCAGTAATTCTTTTTATAGATAGGTGTTACATCTTCGATAGTTAATTCTTTAATTCTATCTTTAGTAACTACTTTACCCATCCAGTCTTCGTAAGTTTGTTTGGTAACGCCTAAGTTCGTTGCGCCACCTGGATCTTTAGGGTGATCTACGTACCCGCCTTCGTGATGTAGAATAACTTCTAAACACTTTCTAAAATTATCTTTTGCCATTTGGTTCTATCCTCTTTTACAAATTAGTGAGTACCCATTGTTCTCAAGTACCAGTTTTTTACCGTACTTGGTAATGTCATAATCACCTAAGTACTTTGTTAAGTAGATGACTTCAGCAAAGCCGTCGACATCTAATGACTCATTGATATTTACCTTCTCATTGGGTGCAAAATCGACTATATTGAGATAAATCGGATCCATATATGTATTCTTAATACGCAATTGGCTCTCATTTATAATATCAATTTCTTCAGCATAACTCTTGCTAAAGAAGTTTTTATAGTTATCCATATTACTTTCATTAACTTTGATTTCATATGCGTCGTGGTCTGTTGGGACCTTTTCGGCTAAATTAGCCTCATTACAATCGTGGCTTTTAAAGCCTTTGTAATATCTAAATTTCATGCTTTCTAAATCGGCAATCTTTGTTACTCCGTCTATAACTTCGTGTATTTGTGCTGGAGCATCTTTACTTCGTTCAATTTCAACAAACACTTTATACATACCATCACGTTGTTCACCGTTGGTTGCATCAGCGTCAAGCACAAAAGGATAACCTTTTTCAATAAAGTTTTCTAAGTCTGTTGCACTGCCTTCATTCTTAGTTGAGAAACTTAAGGTAATAATATCTTTGTCGTCACCCATTTTACTTTTGAAACTATCTATTTCAAAAATACGGTCAACAAGACTAACTAAATCTCCTTTTCTCAATCCCATTATACTGCTCCTTCTGGAGGAGTCTCTGCACCTGCACCTGTACCTGCTTCAACGCCTGCTTCTGCTGGCTCTGCCTCTGGTGCGGCACCTGGTGCTTGTCCAGGTTCGGTGTTAATATCGATCATTTCATTGTATCCACTGTAAATGTCTACAATAAGTTTCTTAGGCATATTAATTTCTACGACCCAAATTTCTTCACGGTCAAGTTTGCCTTTTTTAGTGCCAGGTCTAATATCATCTGGCTTACGAATCTGTCTTGGTTTTAGTATATGATCTTTTTTATACGATACTTTACAGTCATAATCTAATAGACGTTTACCGCCCATAGGATCAGGCATTAAATCTCTTGGCCACATAAACGCACAAGTAACCCAATGTCTACCAATTCTCGGACCAGCAACTAATTCGCCATCTTCCCAGTTATCGTACACATATAAATCCAGTTCGTCAAGCACTCTTTCGAAGTCTTTTAGAACCGTAAATGCGGTATCACTTTCGTAAATGCCCTGAATGTTTTGTATAACTTCTAATACGTCTTTCATATGCTATTTCCAATCTTATACACTTATTTATCCGGGTTAGTATTATATGTATGTGTTTTTGTCACGAGATATCTCGCTAAATATTTTTGTAGGGAAGGGATCCTACAAAGTGTGTACTTTATCAAGGAGAACTTAATGGGTGCAAAAAGAAGTGCTCGGAAGAGCAAACAAGGCTACAATAACATTGTAGCAATCAACAATTTTCTTCCACAGAAGAAAAAAGAAGTCAAAATACTACCCCGAAACATTAACCAAGAATCATACGTACTGAAACTGTTAGACCCTAAGAAAGACATAGTCTTTGGCATAGGGCCGGCAGGAACAGGCAAAACTATGTTAGCAGTACAAACCGCGGTTAAACAATTTAAAGAGGGCGTGGTAGATAAAATAGTCGTAACAAGACCTGCTGTAAGTGCAGACGAAGATCTTGGGTTTTTACCTGGTACTATGGAGCAAAAGATGGCGCCATGGACAAGGCCAATATTCGATGTACTTAAAGAGTATTTTACAGCACATGATCTTGAAGGTATGACACAAGAAGGTGTACTTGAAATTGCACCTTTGGCATATATGCGTGGTCGTACATTTAAGAACGCATTTATAGTTGCTGATGAAATGCAGAATGCTACACAAAGTCAAATGAAAATGTTATTAACAAGATTAGGTACTGGAAGTAAAATGGCAGTTACTGGTGATCTTGCTCAGGCAGATAGACTTAGAGATAACGGACTTATAGACTTTTGTAGGCATTTAGAAAACAAGGGTACTACGGAACGGCTAACAGTAATCGAATTCCAACGAGGGGATATTGAAAGACACGAAGCAGTTAAAGAAGTATTAGAAATATATGGAGATGTTTATTGATCGCCGGGTAAGTCGGTATCGTGAGCGTCAACAGTATAGTATTTTTTTTGTTTGACCCACTTGATCCAGCCTGCGTATGTAATATTATGTAGGCTGGACACTGCTTGATGTCTTTTGATAGCAGTCTCATTTAGTTCAAACGTTTTTGCAACTTGCGATTCTCTCTTAAACGGAATAACTTGTACTAATGGTTCGCCCATCTTAATCATGGTGGGTTTAATTTCTTTTAACATAATATTAATAGGACTTTGTGGAGCACCTGTGTCATGATCCATTACACCTGGTACTGCTTCCCAGTTTTTACCTTCATGGTAATACATAGGAAGATACAAAGTACTGTATCCAACCTTGTTCCAAGTAAACCAAGGATTGTCTAATTTAACTGCTCCTCTAACAGGAAACTTTTCACTTAGAAAATTGCCTAATTGTTCTTCAGGATGAAAAGCATCATTGTAAGTAGGTTCACTGTAACGTGTTTCTACAAACTTTCCGTCTGGTGTAGGTGTAATTTCTATATCACAAAATGCAGGAATAACAAATCCCATGCTCATATAATCTGTAATACCTGGACATGCTCTAACAGTTTTATGATGATCTATATTATGCTTACCTTTTTCATAGTAAGGACTCATTTCTTTAAACTTTTCTGGAAAAAATTTACCTGCAGGTTGTATTGGTGCATACTTACGTACTCCCCAATTCGCACAAGCAAAATTAATCACAGGTGTGTCGGCTGAAAAAAGACTCTTAATATAGTTGAACATACAGTTACTTATTGGAGGTTTTCGGCAAGAGGGAATATTGTGGCTATTACTTTGGCACAAGCATGGGCAATTTCCATATGTTCTTTTTGTGTACCATTAGCACCACGCAATTCAATATAATGAACCCAACTACGTAATGTACCATTCATGTATAATGTTGTTTTAGTAATACCTTCCGGTAAAACCTTACGTGCTTGTTCTTTTGCAATGCCTTTTTTAATTGCCCAATCGTATTCTTTTTTGGCTAAATGTGCAATACGCATTTGTGCGTGTAACCAATCAAGTTGTAGTTTTTCATCATCAACTTCAATACTGTTTTGTCTGTTCTTTTCGTCTTGTAACCTTGCTTCACTGTATTCAAACATATCGCCTTGCTCATCTGGATTAGCATAACGTTGGCTAAACTCCTGGAAACTAAAACTTCTATGTCTTACGATCTGGTGTGCAATATCTCTTGTAGTTTGTATTTCTAAACAAGCACTAACCATCTCCAATGGAGACCAATGTTGATGTTTAATTAGATACTTGATAAGTCTTTCATTAGTTTCTTTATTCATTTGGTTACTTGGATTACTTACTCTGGCACAAAACGCAATAAGGTCTTGTACATTTTCTAAATCATCTTTATAATCTTCAGTAGGCTTTGAATAACTTACTAATTTAACTTGCATGTTCCTGTTCCTTCTTGTTTATAGTTGCACTGATGTTGCCTGATATTGCAACTCTATCATGACTGCAATCTTGATGTGGTACGTTATGACTCGTGTTACCTGGAAATATTACCATCAATCCAGTTCTTGGTTTGACTTTAAAGTGTGATCTTGTAAACATTAACGGGGAGCATTTTTCACATGCATTTACATAATATACAAAACTAAATGTAGCAGGCCAGTGAGCATGTTCAACTGTATGATGACCTACTCCTGTCCTATAAACCATTCCCCAACAGTCAATTATATCCCAACGCATCATTTGTGCGCCACGTTGACTTAATCCTTCTATGCTATTAATACATTGCAATATAGCAAAGTCGCATATCTTTTTAAAGTCAGGATCTTGGTATAGTCTAAAGTCAGTCATATCCGCTTTTACGTTGCTTCTATGTTGTAACTCATCACCCATATCATATATCTTTTTTTCGAGTATAGGATTAAGGTTATCAGCATTGCCGTAACTGACTTGTATTACGTCAAATTCTTCTTGTGAAATTAATGGTGTTACTTGAAAAAAGTCTTCCAACTATCCCGTCCTTAGTAATATATGATAACCGTACTCAGTTTTAATTGGAAATGTAAGCATTTCGTCTTTGTTTATTCCACTTATAGGTTTAGCAATTTCATATTCCATATCACCTGGATAGTGAAACCACCCTAAGTCGCCACCATTCTTTGCACTTTTTCTACAAGCACTATGTTCTTTTGCCGCTTGATCGAAAGTTAGTAAACCTTCTATAATATCTTGAATAATAAAACCGGCTTCTTGTTCTGCCGCTGGTGCAGGACGGTTACTTGTTTGTGCAGTAGCACCTATATGGCTAATTAAAATATGGCTTGCTCTTAATTTTTGTATTTTAATATCAGTCACTTGATCCTCCCGGTTTGGGTGAGAAATATTTGTCAAACTTATCAGGAACGTCTGCCATTTCTTTGGCATTAGATGGGACGTCATCTGGACGAGCTACAGTTATATTAGGCCATTTGTTTGCATATTCTGTGTTTATATCAAGCCAACGGTTGCCAGTGTCTTCTGCATCAGTTATAATTGCATCTACAGGACATTCAGGTTGGCATACTCCACAGTCAATACACTCATCTGGATTAATAACAAGCATGTTTTCACCTTCATAAAAGCAATCCACAGGGCATACCTCGACACAGTCCATATGTTTACAACCTATACATTTGTCATTGACTAAGTATGTCATATTATTACTTATTAAATTAAAGACGTGCCAATCTAATCATGGTCGCCGCCAAGTTAATCTCAGGATCTGCAACAAGAGTATGATCTACCAAGCCTTGTTTAATTACAAGTATTGCACTTTCTTGTTTTTCTTCATCACCGAACAATGCAATGTTATCATACATCCACTTGTAGATATCTTCTACTTCATCTGGGCGTACTTGACTACAAACAAGTTTCCTTGCTTGATTAATTTTTCCTGCTTTAAATAATTCAACCATCTCAATTTTATAATCTGCTTCACCTGTATCACCTTCTTGTGGCTTTTGCAAAGCACCATCAACTGCATTCATTTGCACCATGTTAATACATTTACGTAAATCAGGATAAGTTGCTTTTACATAAGTATCAAGTGTATCTAAGTCTGGAGTAACACTTTCGTCAATTAATATTTTTGCCACTCTTGCAGTAAATTCTGTTTGATCAATACGTTCAATATGGAAACCTTGACATCTACTGTGTAGTGCTGGAATAATTCTGTTAGGATAATTACAAGTTAGGATAAATCTGCTTGTTGTATGATATTCTTCCATCACACCACGCAATGCCGCTTGTGCATTAGGACTTAAATAGTCTGCCTCATCAAGTAGTACAACCTTAAACTCTCCAAATGGAATCATTTGTACAAAGTTTACAATCTTATCACGTACATCTTCTACACTATTTGTTCTACTTGCATTAATTTCTAATACATCTAAATCATTAATTTCAAGTTCATTAAACAATAGTTTTGCAAGTGTTGTTTTACCTATACCTGCGTTACCACTGAATAGCAAATGAGGAATCGTTCCTTCTTTGATCCATTGCTTTACTTGATTCTTTTGATGTTCATCTCTAAAAACATATCCTTCTACTGTCTTAGGACGATACTTTTCTACCCATAGTTCTTTCATGCCTGGTTTATCCTTTTTCTTAATTCACTTGTGCTAAATGAATGTTGCCTTTTATTATAGTATATTTCTATGCCTTTGTCAACACATAATTCTTTTCCCGTATACTCTTTTGATCTATATTCTTCTCCAATAAAACGAGTAGTAATTTGGTAAGTTAATAGAATGTCAATTATATCTTGTTCAGTTGCATATGGAATAATTTGATCGATATATTTACAACCTTCAAGTTGTACATATCTTTCAAAAACACTCTGTATTGGTTTGTTCTTTTCTGGTCTGTCTATTGTAGGATCTGTTTGTAATCCTACTATTAAGAAATCACAGTTTGTTTTTGCTTCTTTGAGCATAGCAACGTGTCCACTATGGAACAGATCAAACGATGAGAATGTTATTCCTGTATTCATAGTACTATTATACTTGCAAACGGGACGTTTGTCAAGTCTTTTTTAAAGATCGCCGTCTTTGCGATTCTCCGAAAAGTGTACATCAAATTCACCACCCGGATATCTTGCCTTCAATTTGTTTACGTTTTCTTCTAAGACTTCATTAGGGTCAAGACCCAAAGCACGACAACTGTTGATCCAATACCAAGCAATATCGCCAAGTTCTCGTTTAGCATGAAATATAGTTTCATTGTCCAATGGTTTACCTTGGAAGATACATTTTTTAACAATTTCACTGAATTCTCCTCCTTCGCTCGCCATTCCTATCGAGCCTGTTAGTAGTAGTGCCATATTAACACCACTATCTTTTTCAAGTTTTTCTAACTGTGAAGTTAGTCCGCCTGTCTCATTACTTTGTAATGAGGTAACCTTTTCTACAAAATCTTTGTACTTGTTTAGATCTACGTTATTCAATCTTACTTCCACTTCTTAATTTGCGCCAAAGTCTTCTGGCCTGTGTGATTCGTTATCTCCAGCACCTGTAAAACTTCCAAATGCAACGTCTTCAGGTATTTCATCTGACCAACCAAGAATTGATTCTGCTTCAACTGTACGCATGTCTACGTAATTACCATCGTCATTTACATCAACTTGGAATGTACGTGTCCAGCGACCATGTTCTACAAGAACCCAATCACCTACTTCATAAGGATCAGTATTTGTTTTACCTTTGGAAACAATTTGTCCCCAACGTGACTTAATACCTCTATCTTTACCATCATCACTTGTAATAATAATTCCTCCTGCAGTCTTTTGTTCGCCGAAGTTCATGTTCTTTACAATAACACGATTATGGATAGGTCTGATACTACCTTTTACTTTAGTTGGAATAGCCGGCTTTCCAGCCGCCATTGCTTCGTAGTCTAAACTCATTAGTCACCTCTTTTTACAAAATTGCCATCGTCGTCTTCGACCCACTCGTCTTCAACAACAGTTTCTTTCTCAACTTTTTTAGTTGCCTTTTTAGCAACAGGTGTTTCATTAACAACTGCTTCTACAGGTTCAGCCTTTTTTGCTACAGGTTGTTCATCTGCAACAACATTAGGATTATCTCTGTAATAGTCAGCCATAACGTCTTCACGTTTTCTAATGATCTTACCACCCGGACCTAATTCATCACCACGTGCATTAACACGGGCATTTCCTACAGCCGGAGTAAGTTCGTTCTTTTGACGTAATAAGTCCATGTCAACTTGTTTACCTTGCATTGACTTGTAGACTTTTCGTCCTTTTTGTTGTACTGCCATAATATTCTCCTATTATATATTTACTTATCTCAGGAACTCTTGCCAGTCCAGGTCAAAGTGAATTGAGTCAATTCTATGAATGCCAATCAAATATAGCACATAACTCGCCACACTTGATCCTCTACCTACACCCCATACTATATTATTCTCTCGCATGAAGTCTACCAAATATATCATATAACGTAATAAGTTGTGCATATCACGTTTTTTGTATTCATCCAATTCTTCCCAAATCCTTTGCTGTACATTTTCAGGACATGGAGTTTTTGCTTTACTTAAAACATAATCATACACGTTTAACTCTTTATATCTATCAGGCATAAACCATTCACTTTGACATACGTTATCAAATGTTTTTTGGTCTACATCTATCGGAACATAAAATTGTAATTCAGGATTACCAAATTCCTTCGCCCACTTATTAAACTGTTCAAGTTCATCATTCTTATCACAAAGAACAATATGACACTTGTCAATAGATCCTGTATAGATCATATCGATTAAGTTTTGATTCGTAAATGTAGGAACTCCGTTAGAGTTTGTTTTTATAAGCATGTATGTATTTTAACTGATATTAATGAGATTGTCAAGATCTTTATCGCCATTTTCGCTCATTTCTTTTCTGTAGCGTGTGCGAAGTTCATCTCGGTAGCCGTCTAATATCATAGACATTTGCATTTGGACTTCTGGGTTGCGTGTCATGAAATACTTTTTGGATAGTTCAGTTAACTTCGCTTCAATTTGCGGAGTCGTGAATTCGGTTAAATCTTCATGATGCGGATGAATCATAACTACGCCGCGTATGTGCCGTCGTATTTTACAAAGATAGTTGAACCTGCATTGTAAGTCCAAAAATCAATTACAATAGGATTGCTGTCGTTAGTTACTGAGATTTCATTCTTTGGTGAAGTATATGGCCAATCATTATGATATTTTAATGTTGAACCTGCTTCAGTACCAATAGTTAAAGTACGTGTTGTACCGTCGTTAACAAGTATTACTCTAATCTTACCAACTTTACCTGACTCAGGCCAACCAGTTGTTGTAAGAGTAACATCGCCACTAATAATAAAAGTTTGAACTGGGCCAAACTGGAAGTCAATGTTCTGAGAGGCTTGAACAGTACCACCAGCGTTTAATTCTTCACTTACGTCAACTAAATTGGCGTTGGAAATATTATTTCCTAAGAAGTTATTCGCTTCGTTCTTCTTTGCTGTGTTATCTTGTAGTGCTTCAATTTCTGCTTTTGATGCAACGAAATTGCTTTTGATTGTACCAAAATTATCTCTAAACCCTTGTGAGTCATTGTCTTGACCTGCTACAGGGTATGCTGAGTTAATGCTTACATCATCAATATTACTTGCCATTATATTACCTCTCTATGCTTTTATTTATCTGTTTATATATTGTGTTCATAATTTGCGAACAGTATATATTGGTCGTTTGAACTGCCCGTAGTGCTATCTATAATGTATCTATCAATATCAAAGTCAATTGTTTTAAAATTGAAGTTATTATTCTTAATATTAAGCATTATTTGGTCTGCTTGTCCGGCTTGACAATAAACAATGGGTATTGCACTTGTATACCCTAATTCTTGTACACTATTTTGTTGTGTTGTACGCATCCAAAGTGGTAAAAAGTCACGTTCTGTAACACCTGTTTCAGATATCCTATCTCTCATATTACTTAGATTTGATATGTATTTGGTGTTGTCGTTATCCTGACTTACTTTGACTGCACTGCTATCAACTTTAAGTGTGTTTGTAATTGGTCTAAATCTAAATGGTTCTGCTTGTTCAATTACAAATTCTTGGACACTTGTAACTGTAGTACCTAATCTTGTTGTTACTGTAATATTACCTACAGTAGGAAATACAACACGACCACTTCTTGTAATAATTTCTAAATCATTACCAATACTTTGTACTTTAATTGTAGGTGTTCCTGAACCTCTAACATTAAGATCAAATGCACTTGAACCTGTTCCTAATGCTGTCTTATCATCTTGTGCTTCAAAAGAAATACTGTCTACTGTAATGCTATTACTGTTTCTACTTTTAAACTGTGTTGCAGTTCTGCCTTTAGATGGTTCTGCAGGATCAAACACTTCTAAATATACAACTTCATAAACTGTGTCATTACTACCTGGATTCTTTGCTACTGCTTTTTTAACTTCACCTATTTTATAATTTTTACGTTTGTGATTCTTTGCCGCCGCCGCTACATAGTTTCTAATATTTTGTGTAAGTATACCTGCGTATGCTAACATCTTAATTTCTTTTTGCACGCCAAACTGTGGATCACCTGCTCTGTAAACAAGGTCTGGTGGAAAGACACTTGGATCAGAAACAAATGCTTCATAACTACTTCTAACAGTTGACTTTAAGAAAGGCTTCATGAATAAGTTACTGTACAAGTTATCATCTGGATCAAGAACATCAAGTGTAAACTCTCGTTCAACTGCACTAAATCCAAAACGGTCTTCTGCTTTTACTGTAAATTTAAACTCTCTATCTAAGATAGTTTTAGCACCATCAAATGTCATTGCACCACTATCAAAGACTGTAAGTCCTGGAGTTGTAGCAGTACCAAATTGATTTACTTTACCAATTATTTCTCCACTAATATCTAATTGTAATCCTGCAGGTAAGTTACCTGATATAATACTGTATAGTAATCTTGAGTCAGGAACAGTTGTTGTTGCTTTTATACTTTTTGTTGAAATAAAGTTTGCACTAATAGTTCCTAAGTTTGATGGAGTTGTGAACGTAATAGTCGAATCAACTTCACCTAATATTTTAACTGTAAATGTTTTTGTTTTTGTTGCAAGAATTGTTTCTGGTACGCCGCCAAGTCTTGTTGCTTTAACTGTAAATTTGTATTCTTTTGTAACTGCTGGTTGATAAGGTACACGACCTGCAATTTCACCAGTGCTACTATCTATTTGCATACCAGGCGGTAATGTACTTGCACTACCATCATCATTAAGTGCTTCAAGTGTGTAAGTTAATCTTCCTAAAATTGTTTCCGTATCTAATACATCAAGGAAAAATGTAAGAAAGTTATTAGCACGTCTGAAACCTAAGTTTGCTGGAGTTAACCATAATGGTGTTCTTAAGTATGTGTTATCAGCACTAAACAATCCGTTTGCAATTTGCATCTTAGTGTTGTCTGCTCTTAAGAAGTCATCACCTACAAGATAAATTTGAAACTTACGTTTCTTGATAGTATCACCATCGCTAACACTAACAATAAACTCATAATACCTATTTAATTTTCTTGGTTGTCTTGTTGGAATTCTGTCGTCATAAATTCTTGTATCATAAAAGAAACTGTCATAACCATTAGCACTTCTTTCACCAAAATCGAAAGGAAATGTACCATATACGTTTGCATCATAATGTCCACTGCCTGCACGTTTATCTAATGCAAGTACTGGCTCAACTAATCCAACAATTCTTCCATCTGTTGTAAGTCTTGTTCCTGGAGGTAATTCGCCATCGTCATCAGCAATAAAATATTCAAGTGTATCACCTGCGGGTAAGTCTGGATCTATGGCTTGTAATTGAAAGTCTAAAACAGTATTATCAAGAACAAAAAATTTGCTATTAGGATCAACAGCAATTAGTCCTTCTTTTGTAATCCATTCAGGTTCGTCAGCACCGTCAATTAATATTGTGTATGTTCTATCTTCAATAGCACCTGAACTATCAGTTGCTCTAAGTACAAATTTTGATTCAGTTAATCTTTCTACTTCAAAAGGAGTACCAACAACATATAATCCCTCTATTCTAAGTCCACCTGGCAATGATCCACTAATAACTTTAACTGTGCTTATAGTGTTTGATACTGTGTTAACAGGTAAAGCAAAACGTATAGTCGCATTTTCTGCAAATATACCTAAATTAGATCCTGTTTTTAAAGTCCAGATGGTTGCCATTTTGATTCCTTATTCAATAGTATTTATCGGAATATTGTGGCTATGATTATAGCGGGTTTGTAATTGTACCGTTATCAATTGAAACATCTGCAACGGTACTGTCTTCTTGTAGCCCTGGATCATCAATTGTACCTAAATCAACGTTAGTTGCTGTACCTAAAAATTCAATAATGCTTGATGTACTACCTGTAATATTACCAAAGTTAAATCCGTAAATATCTCTTACGTCAATACCATATACTGTAGTTTCAGCATCTCTTACATTTAGAATAGTTTTATTATTAGCATTTAAATCGCCACCTAAAACTGGTGTAGCGTCTGTGCTTAATTCTGTTGCAGAATTAATTGTAATACCACTTGCACCGTTCTGTGCTGTAGTTACATTAGTACCACCTGCAATAGTAAATGTATCGCCTTCAGCAAGTGTAATGTTTCCACTATCTGTAGCAACAATTAACTGTTGTAAACCGCCAACACTTGCAATAGTAACGTTTGAACTATCTGATGTAATAGTAACATTTCCGCCTGCTTTAATCTTTTTAAATTGTAAATCAAACCCAGTCTTTTGTGCAAATACACCTTGACCTTCTGTACCTAAATTAGATGCAGTTGTTTGCTCAGGATTACGATTGTCAAGTTCTGTAAAATTGTTATTAACTTTTACAAACGCTTCACGTAAATCATCACCTGTTCCGTCATTTGCTACGCCGCCGATATTAACTGTTTGTATTGCCATACTAATATTTATCCTATTCTGGTGGTCTCTTACGCACTGTACGTTTTGCCCTTGGATATAATGCACCTGTTGTAGGTCTTAAATTATAATCTTTCTTAGGGTGCATAGCACCATCTATGCTACGTTCAAAATTGTATTTTACATGCACATTAGGTGAACCTTGTAAGTCATCTGTATCTGTTGGATTTTCTGTAGATGTTGCATCATAAAGTTGCCCTTGTACTGCCCATTTTGAAATTAAATATGCTTTTGCTTGTTCTTGAGTATAGTGCGGATATGTTTCCATTAAACAAGCAACCAATCCTGCTACTTGAGGACTTGCCATACTTGTTCCTGAAATCTTTCCTACTCTATAAGAACTGGACGCTGTCCTTGGATCTTGAGGAATAGTACTGCTGTAACTTGTATTTAAAACAGATTGAATACTTGTACCTGGAGCATAAACATCAACACCAGGACCACAATCACTAAAACTAACTTTTCTATCAGCGTTACTTGTTAAACCAGTATCAGTAGCACCAACACAAATGTTAGGTATGTCATATGTGCCATTTACAGAATCATCATTTGCTGTTGGACTTGTGCCACGCATATAATATCTTGCACTTGCAGATGATGTTTCAAATGTATTATCCCAATCAGCACCACCTGGTACGTCATGTTTCCATCGACCGTTACCTGCCGCGCCTATTGTAATAACACCTTCGTCTATAGCATCTTCGATGTCTGCATCAAGTGCCGCAACTCTTACAGGAATACGTTGTCCTGATATAAATCCCCAAGCATTAAGTTGTGCAGTTGAAAAAGACCCATCAACTGATTTGTTTGCATTACCTTCAATATTCAAATCAATTTGTGTAGGTGTTGCTTCATAAAATTTGTATTCATATCTTATTGTTGGAGATCCTAATGTACCACTTGTATTTGGATTACCTTCCCATACTAATCTATAAATTCTACTACCAACTGTACCTGAGGTACCATAAAAAATTCTTTGACAACTACAATCTTCTGCTGTTACCATAATCTTTGGAAGAGAAGGTGTGTTCTCATCAATACCAGAATAAGTTGTTGCTCCGCCACCAAATGTAAGATAACTGTTTGTACCCATATATATAGTGTTTGAACTTTCATTCAAGTATGTTACATTGAACGGTAAAGTAAGTGTCCAGTATCCATCATCATTATTACCATTTTGAGGTGTAACTGATGCTGTCAATCCTGTTGTAGAAGCAATGGGTATATTTGTACCAAGACTTGTAACTGTTGCCGCAGGACTACCACCTACGTATCCTACAAGTGTACAACTTAACAATGCCGCCGTTGTAGGGTCAGTACCTTCTGTAACAGTTGTTTGCCAAGTAATACTATATTGTTCGTTGTTAGGTAAACTTAAACTTGTTTGTGTTAAGTCAACTTCAGCAAAGCCACCATCAACTGATGTTTGACTATTTGTTTGTGTATTGATTGTACTGCCACCTTGGTCTTGTACTGTAACTGTAAGATCAATATCTGATATACCTGTAATTCCTTGTGAACTAACATTGTGCCTATAATTAATAGTAGCAGGTCCTTGTATGGTTGCTGTATAACTTGCATTAGGTATAACATTTACATCTAACTCAATCGTTCCACCTGTTCTTACAAATCCTGTAGGCGTAGCATTAAAGTCTCCGCCAACTGTTCCTTCAGAACCTGAAGTTGTAATACGTTGTGAAATATCTTCTGGATCTGCTGTAAAGGTTCCTATTCTTGCAGAAGAAGTAAACACTCCTGAAGTACCATTGTATGTCGTTGTCCCACTTGGAGTATATCTTGTTCCCCTATAGGTAACTGCCGTTATAGAGCTCATACTCCATTGACTTGGGAATATACTCATTCCCCATGAGTTGTTGACGACTGTTGGGTTCTTAATTCCTGTTGTTCCATTGACTGACTTATTCGCGTGAAATTGTCTAATGTAATCGAACACGTAAGGAAAATTAGTATTATTAACAGCGCCAGCATAGTAGTAAAGATTATATAAATTCGCATCTCTTGCCCATCCTTGCCGGTTGCCTCCCGCAGTTCCCATAACGTGATTAGCGTGATAACTTCCTGGATTACCGTAACTGTAAGTCCCTGACGCTCCCCCGGTTACTGCTGGATTGTGTTGATACCAATTATATTGCACGATACGTTCCGCGGAACCATCTGCTGTGTCTTGACCTGATGGTTGTGTGTATTCTGGATGTCCGGTGTGTATACCGTCACCATCGCAAATAACCAAATCAACATTACGACCAGTTGCATTAAATGATATTGTTGTGTTAACTTCAGTTGGAGACTGTCCCCAACCAGATTGATTTTGTCCGTCTATTAATCGTAACAATCCCCAGTTAAGATCGGACCCTGTCTGAGAACTATTTCTTGCAAACGTACCTGTTTGTTGTACTATCGAATTTTCCGAAACTTCTAAGTTTGCATCTTTAGGGTTAAGTTCAACCGCTAAAACTCTGTCGTCATTGCTGACTAAATTCTTTTCTGATTCTGTAAGCCAATACTCTGTTGTTCTTGATTCTGGTCTTGGATTGTGAACTTCGACTGCTCTGTTTGGAATGTGTAGAGCACCACCAGGTGTCTCCATATCATCTGCGAATGCTACACTGTCTACACTATTCTTAAGTGTAACCATGTAGATCTTTTTTTCTACATGCTTTCTTAAAGACATGTTAGCCCTCCAATTTAAGCAGTTTTAGTGTAGTTGTTATTGTTGCAGTTCCACCACTTTTATTTTTTACTGCCGCATATATTGTTGTATCGTTCGCACTATTCCAACCTAATACTGCTGGACCAAACTCAATAGTTTGTGCGCCATTGGATAGTACTTCTGCAATTACACCTGAAGCAGGACTTGGATCTACACCTTCGCCTCTACCTGCATCTGCTGTTCTGTTTGCTGAACTTGTATATAATCTAACCCATGCCGCCGCAGATGTCTGTATGCTCATTAGCATGTATGATTTGAAACCTGTAATAGAAACATCTTCGTTTACATTATTAGCAATACTATTTGTTGTTACTGCCGCTGTTGTTCTTGAAGCAAGTCCTTCCGAACCTCCTGCTCCTGCAACTTGTGTGTCAACATAAGTTTTTACAGCACTCTCTGTAGGAACTGCTGTATTACTATCACCAGCAAGTGTTCCGTCTGCACTAAATTCGTTAACAACTGTACCTGCCGCAAAACCAATTGATCCTGCATTAACTAAACTTACTCCTGATAAGTTTGTTGCAAAAGTAAATGTACCTGATCCGTTTGTCGTTAATACTGTATTTGCCGCACCATCTGAAATACCTAAGTCTGTTAAGGCACTTGGTGCGTCTGTAATTCCGTAACCTGCAAGTGTTGTTGGTTTACTTGTAATGCTTGTAAATGGTAATTCAAAATCAACTGCGTCCCAAGTTAATCCTGTCCATTGTATAATTTGACCTGCTGTAACATCATTTACACTTGTATCATCTAAATCAGATACTTGATAAACAGGTTTGCTTGTAACGTTGTTCCAGTCTAAGTAATAACTTCCTGCAAAACCTTGAAGTGTGTCAGCATTTAATCCGCCACCACCTGATGTAATATCATCTGCTGGTAACCATTTATTGTTTAACCATTTTAATACTTGTCCGTTTGTCGGAGGTGTTGTTGAAGTGTCAACATCTGACATATCATCAATGTCAGTTGGAATAATTGGTTTGTTACTTAAATCATTATAACTTCCGCTTGATGCTACTGTTGAATACGTTGGTGTATTAAGAAGATTGTTATAAGATACTAAACTATTAATCCATTTGTTTGTAGTAGTATCATATTTTAAAACTTGATGGTTTGCAGGAGCAGTAATAACAACATCAGTTAAACCTGGTAAGTTACTTGAACCACCGCCTCCACTACCAACACCAGTTGCTCCAATAGTTAATGTATTGGCCGCATCATTGTATGTTAGTGTGATGCCTGTTCCTGCTACAAGGAAATCATTTAATCTATCATCTACACGTTCGTTTGAAAAATACTGTTTAGTACCTTCTACAATATCATCTGTGTTAGATGGAATAGTTGGCGTACCTGTTAAGTCTGTATATGATCCACTAAAAGGATTATAAAGTACACCAGCAACTGTTAAACTTGTTGCCGCAATATTACCTGCACCAACAATGCCAGATCCTGTTAAATTTAAATTATCACCAATGGGTAATTCTTTTAACTTATTACCGTCTGCTGTATCTACTATAAGTGGTATTCTATCTGCCATTTTGTTTTCCTATACTCATATTTATCGTACTCATTACAGTGCCGCTATTCTTGTTTTGAAGTCAGCGAAATCAGTAGCCGCCGCAACTTCTGTTTTTAATGTTGTTAACGTAATTGTTTCAGCAGTAATATATCCTGCACCGTTTG
>TARA_B100001057_G_scaffold131254_1_pt1 | contig 21667 bp, 39 predicted proteins | sample TARA_B100001057 | Tara Oceans TARA_B100001057 (sample SAMEA2621839) | marine metagenome | biome: marine biome (ENVO:00000447); feature: surface water layer (ENVO:00002042); material: "saline water (ENVO:00002010), including plankton (ENVO:xxxxxxxx)" | depth 5 m
GAGTAGTTTTAGCAATCCATTACGTAATCGTTCCAAACGGTTGGTAAAGATATCAGAATAGGCCCTCAGGGGCCTTTGCTTTTCTTAAGTATATGCATGAGTTACACAATAGATTGGTCAGTCAAGAAAGTAAAAAATCAAATAGACAAGTTAATGCGAGTTGCCACAGATCCAAAAATAGATGGGTTTAATACTTGGGGAGCAAAACAAGACTTGTATGAGATACTTTGGTATGCTGAAGATAGACTAGAAGAATGTAGCACTTATAGTGACGAAGATGAGTTTACTAAGAAACGCAGTCAATTTAAGATGTTAAAAACATTAGGAAAAAAATGAATATATTAATTGCTGGTTATGGCTTTGTAGGCCAGGCCCATGAAAAACTATTACAGGAACACCACAACGTAATGATCTATGATCCTGCACAGGGGTTTAATGACTTTCCAGATGACGTAGTCGAAGCAATGATTGTTTGTGTAAGCACACCGTCTGCTAAAGATGGGACTTGTGATATGAGCAACGTCTATGATGTAATAGATAAATGTCCTGATGTACCTATTATTATTAAAAGCACAATCAGTATTGATGGTTGGGATACAATACAAGAACAGTACAAGGATAGACAGATATCATTTAGTCCAGAGTTCCTTAGAGCCAAGACTGCTTATGATGATCTAAAGAACGCTGACAAGATCTACATTGGTGGTAACAACATAGAGTTTTGGTCTTTGTTTAAAAAAGACATTTTTACTTGTGAACCTAAAGCATTGGTATTGGCAAAGTATTTTAGAAATGCCTTCCTGGCTACAAAGGTAAATTACTTTAATCAAGTGTTTGATTTGTGTACCGCACTGAACATAGAATATGAATGTGTGAGAAAAGCAATAACAGATGATCCTCGTATAGGTGATAGTCATAGTTACATAACAGAAGAACGTGGCTTCGGTGGACATTGTTTTCCTAAAGACGTACAGGCTTTGTTGAAGTCTGCTGAAAAACAAAAAGTAAGTCTTGGAATCATAGAAAAAGCATTAGAATATAATAATATTATAAAATCCTTATAGGCGCCCTTCTTATTAATATTACATTCATCTTCTAATTGATATATATTATAGTAGGCATTTTTCTACTGTGGACCGCGGTCACAAGACAACCGGCACTTAACTTTCAAACTTTTGGAGATTAACGATGGAATGGACTAAACCCGTGATCAAAGAAATTTCTGTAGGCTTAGAAATTAATTCTTATGCCTGTGCAGAAGTTTAGGTTGACATTGTAATATAAAGATAGTATATTATAATATTAATCAGGAGCCAACCTTAGGGAAGGCTCCATTTTTTTTGAAAGGACCAAGGATGCAAAGTACCAAGCAACCTATGGATTGGCATATCCAAGAAGTACTAACCTGTGAAGTTCTAAGGTTAGATCCTGATAATAAAATGCTTAAAAAGTTTTTTGAAATGCAAAACCATCATGGAGCAACCATGAGAAATTTCAAGAAACAATATGACAAACATGGCACATGGACTGTGCCGCAACCAGGGAGTTTATTATAATGAAAACATATAGTTTAGAATTAGTATTGTTTAGTTGGTTAGCCTATAATATTTTAATAGAAATCACTTCATGGTTCGATAAAGACGAAGTGGAACTGCCACCAGCAGTCAACGAAACTGTGATAAACAAATGATTGAGTTTATGGTAGTAATATGGTTAGGGTATAATTATGATAACCCTAAAGAAATAGGTGCATGGAAAACTTGTGATGAAGCATATGAGTATGCTATAAACACACAACCTGAGTTCAAGGCATTTGCTTGTTTTGATTCAGCACACTATATTAAGTATAGGAAAACTATTTTGAGTTGGTAAGTGTAGCAGGAATTTGTACTCTACGTTTCCAGAATATTTTAGGGTCTTCGGATTGACAACTAACCTTTACAAGGCCCTGCATATTATCTGAAAGTGTAGGAATAAAGTTTTGTTCGGCGTATGCTTTTCTTGTTTCGCAAGTTTCAAGGGAATCGTAAGATATACTAGACCAACCGTCTGGTTGAGCGAAGTCCCCTGGGGTCCATACGCCATTAATTAAAAAATAGAATACTAGCCAGAATTTCACGACGAAATCTATATGTTATCTTTGTTAGGTACTATTGATCCGTTTCCAAATAGATCAACTGCTTTCCATGAAGAATATATTTTCCATCTTGAAACTTTAGGCTCGGCGTCTTCCATTGCTAACAAAAACACCTTATCAGATGCAACCTTGGCAAGTTTGATCAACTCTTTATCTTCTTTGTCTTTCATTTTCCAACGATATTGTCTTATACTCTTATACAATAAGTCGTGTATGATTGCCGCTCTTGCTACATCAAATGGTGCTATTGCCCACCACATTGCTCTTGGAACAGATGCTAAATCTGTTACAAACCCTGTTGGCACTGTGATAGTTTCTGTTTTGTTAGTGTCTCTTTTAACCTTTACACCAACACCTTTTAATGCTTTGATTTCTTCTACTGTGAGGTCTTTTGTTGTGTATGATAAGTCTCTACCCAAAATCCATTTACGTGGAGGATTAAATTCTGCCATTATCTTGGCGTTAAACTGTCCCATATTAAACCTTTCGCTTTATCATTATGATAATATTTATGTTCAAAAGCAATAAATACATTTAAGGAACTGCAAAATGAAAAAACGAACTAGATCAATATTAGAAGAATTAAACAATCTGCATCAGAAAAGAGATTCGGATAGTTTTATTGCTACTACAGGTAATAATATCATTGAAAGTGCTATTAACTTACTCCAACGTATTAATAATGAGTATGATCAAGAAACTGCATTAGATCTAGAAAGAAGATTTATCAATAGTATTAAATCGTCAGACCCACGTAAATTTAGACGTGGAGTATCAAAGGTTGTAGAGTCCAAGAATAAGGAACTATAATGTTACTCAATGAAGGTGGAAATATCTTTAAGGATGAAACTGGTAATCCAGTCACCACACGTATCAATCAAGCAGACGTTGACCCTACCTTACAATTTGTAGAAAAAATTACAGGACTTCCATTAGTTGATAACAAACTAGGATCTACTGGTATCAGAAGTACCAGTGGTGACTTAGATGTAGCAGTAGACAAAGACAAGGTAAACAAGGATCAAGTAGTAGCAAAGTTGAAAGCATGGAAAGATAAGAATGCACCCAATGATGATGATAGAGCCTGGTTTGCTAAATCAGGAATAAATGTACATTTCAAAACACCTATCAAAGGCGATGCTAAGAACGGATACGTACAAACAGATTTAATGTTTGGCGAGCCTGAACTAATGAAGTTTGCTATGAAAGGTGCTGGTGACGATACACCGTACAAAGGCAGACACAGAGCAATTTTAATTAGTAGTATTGCAAAAGCACAAGGATATAAATTTACTTCAGCACAAGGTTTAGTTGATAGAATTACTAACAAGTCTATATCAAAGAATCCAGATGAAATAGCAAAGACAATACTTGGACAAGGTGCAGTAGGAAAAGACTTAGATAGTGTTGAAACTATTATTGCAAAAATAAAAGGTGATCCAAACTATAAGAATTTGATTGCCGACGCCATTGACAAGTTCAAGGAAGAGGGTTTAGACTTACCTGAACAAGCGAACTTAGATCAAACTGGAACTATGCGTGATATACTAGATAGGTTTTAAAATGCGAATTAATGAAATCAAAAAGGATCAAGACAAAAGAGTAGTTAAGCCTAGAGATCCTAATTTCCAAGCAATGCAAAATTTACGCAAGAGCGGAGCATCAGGCTCTCATGGCGATAAAACAAAAGACATTCCTCGCAAAGAAAAGCATAAAGGTAAAGCATACGATATAAATGAAAATCCAGTCTATGAAGCAGAGGCCAGAATACAACACGCCGAAGATTTAGTTTTCTTCGATGGTGCTCGTGGTGCCAAACGTGCTTTAGGAGAATTAAAACAATTAGCATCAGGAGGTGAGAATGTCACAATCAAATGGGATGGATCTCCCGCAGTCATTTTTGGACGCAATGATAATGGAGAGTTTATCTTTACCGACAAGTCAGGATTTAGTGCCAAAGGATACGATGGTAAAGCAAAGTCAGGAGATGATGTTGAAAAAATGTTTATGGCTAGACCAGGAGCAAAAAACAATCCTGAAGGATATAAAGCATTAGCAGGCAAAATGAAAAATGTATATAGCACTTTTGAAAGTGCAGTGCCAGAAAGTTTTAAGGGTTACTTCAAAGGTGACCTTTTGTATTTCAACACACCAGTTGAAAAAAATGGGCAGTTTATTTTTAAACCTAATATTGTTAATTATGCAGTTCCAACCGACAGCAATTTAGGTAAAAAGATTGCCCGTAGTGATGTGGGCGTTGTAATTCATCGTTTAATGGATGAAGAAGGACGAGAAAGTACACTAAAGGATTTCGATATCTTTCAAGGTTCGAAACTACTTGTGATTCCTCCCATCACGATTGAACAAGCACCTCAGGTTGATGACAGCAGTGTTAGAAGACTTGAGGCGCTTGTCTCTAAAAATGCTGGTGCGATAGATGATTTTCTTAATGATCAAAAATTAAGAGAAATGAAACTAACAGACTTACCTAAAATACTTTATGCATACTTAAATAGTAAAGTAGACACAGGGTTAAACAACTTAGGTAAAGGTTTCATGGGTTGGTTGCAGACCAGTAAAGTTACAGCACCCAAACAGGCAAAAATAGCAGAGTACGTAAAGGCAAACATACAAACGTTCAGTGCAATTTGGCAAACTGTAGAAGGTATTATGAATGTAAAAAATGATATCATAGGACAGTTAGATAATCAAAAGGGTACTGTGACAGCAACAATTAATGGCAAACCAGGTGGTGAAGGATATGTTCTACAACACCCGGCGGGCGACATAAAACTAGTAAATAGAAGCGGATTTTCTGCGGCCAATAGAGCAGTAGAAAGATAGGAGCAAAACAATGAAAATAAATGAATTTATAGATTCACTTAAAATAAAAGAAATAGATGATGACATGAGAGACTTAGGTCTTGATGGTCCTGATTCTGCAGATGACGATGAAGCCGGAATGGACAAAGGGTATAGCGATAAGCATACGCCTTTAATTAACCAAGTACATAAGGTTAAAGATTCACAAGGCAATCCAAATCCAATTAAAATGGTATCAACTGAAGATGGTGGTAAGTTTAAAATAACAGGTTGGCAGGCAGATTTAATTATACAAATGCTAACAGGAAACTATAACCAAAAACAGAAAATGGAGTTTACAAAAGACGTAAACACTAAGAAGGAAGTATTAGGCGGATTGTTAGATACAAAGAGTCCTAAGGATATGGTAGCGAAGTTCAAGGAATTAGTAAATCCTGAAATGCGTGAACCAAGTGCATACGAAAGATAGGATTATATAAATGGAGTTTATCCAGGAGATATACGAAGCGAGGATGACTCGCAATAGTAGTAATCAAAAGGTATTGACGTACACAGATTGTTGTGAACGTGCATACTTGACGATGCTCACGTTGGAATTGCTTAGACGCTTTCCGCAGACTGCTCCTACGGCTCATGGATATGCAAAATCAACAAGTGGATACGACTCCTATAAACATTTTAGAATGAATGGTACTGACTTATACAACTTTGTATATTTTATTACAGGTGATAACGAAGTACTTAAAAAACTAAAAGATCCAAAAGGGGCATTGGGTATGAGAAATCAAACAACAATGCCTTTAATGAACTTTAATAGATACATCACAAGGCTATCACAAGGTCTTGCTCCTAACATGGAAGATCAAAATGTGTTTTTGAAAGTTGAAAATGCATTAAGAATAAACAACTCAGACTATAAGGCAGTACGTAGAAATCTTTTTAACTTTAATAGATTAGGTACAACTGATAAAAAGAAAACTGTTACTAGATTATTATTAGCATCAAGAGCCAAGTTAAGGTCCAGTGATATAATAGAACATTTAGAAAAACTTGCGGCTCTTAAAGATTATGAAACTAATAAAATTAGAGATACAGAACCAACTGTATCAATGCCAGACTTACCAATTGATCAAAATCAATTAGCATTTTATAGATACCTTGTTGGTGCACCTAATTTAATGTTGACAAAGAAGTTTTTAGAATTAGCAGTAGCAGGTAAAAGTATTCCGCCACAGTTTGTTAGAGCATACTTTCCTGCCATTAAAACTATAGATAATATAGTAAAAGGCGGTCCTGCGTTCATTTCTATGTTAAGAGCACTAGAAAAACGTGCAAAACAGTCCAAAAGATAAGTTCTTTACCAAAATAGACTAAATATAATTGTAAACACATCGCAGAGTAGCGGTGCGTCATTTAAGAGAAAATAGGAGAGAAAAATGGCAGGTATAACAAGAGTAAACGGTTTTGGACAGTACGCACAAGGTTCAGTCTATTCCGTAGCACAATTAAAAGCATTCATCATCGACGCTGGGGCAACAATCGCAACTGAAGATGACGGTGCCAAAGAAGCAATGGAACTTTTAATTTCAGAAGTTCAACCATTAATGTACTACTCAACAGGAACAGACGGTACTGTATCAGTAGTTTGTGACGGTCACGGAGTTGACGCGGCATCTATGCAGGCAAGAATCAGAGCATTAGGTTCAACTGCAGGTCCAAACAACTACGACTTCACAGGCGCGACAGTGGCGGCGGCTTCTTCTTTAACAGTTGCATAATAAACTGTAAAGAAAGAGTAGTTACACTACTAAACATTAAAGGGCTCGGATTTATTCGGGCCCTTTTTTTATCTCTATAAGTATTGCTATGAACGTTGAAGTCAAAACCCTAGTAGACATTACCGAAACAAGGAAGAACAAACATAACTGTCCTGACAAGTTATTAGTTCTCGAACAGGCAAACTTTAATACGTTTTTCCAAACACTATCACTTAGATTTAATCCTTACTATGATTCTAGTCCAATACTTTCAAGACAAGAAATTGTAGCAGAAGATGGCTTTGGAAGTGACTACAAAGGTATGCATAATATATGGACATTTAGATTTAGACTTGAAACAGCAGTAGCAGGACTTGATATTGATGGTATAAAACAAGACTTTGATTTGGTACCTGTAGTTAAGAATCTTAATGAAAGTGTAGTGATAAATACTAGTGCATTCAGAACTACGGATAATAAGACAACAAATATTGTGTTTAACCGAGTAGATAATATTGAGGACTAACACGGTAAATAATATTGTTAGAGAGAACTAACATTTAGGCAAACGATACATCTAAAACAGGCAAAGTAAAATAGGCCCCTACCCAGAGAACAAATGGTATGGAGAGATAGAGATGGCAAGAGCCACTAGTTTAGAAAGAGAAAACTTAGAAGCACACGTTGATTTGTGCGAACAGAGGTATGAGAACTTAAATGCTCGTCTTACAAAGATCGAGGAAAAAGTTGAGCATATCCATTCAGATATTACTCACGGTAACAAATCCATGATTAAAGTAATCATAGGCGCAACAGGTACTATTGTTGCAGGACTATTATCCACTATCGTAGTAATTCTTATGAACTTATCCTAATAGCAAATCTGCATAAATACTAGTGTTATGCTAGTAGAAGAAATCGTATCAGCAATTATTGAAAAGAGAATATGGGCAAAGTCCGGTAATAAGGTTGTCCGTAAGTACCGTTGTACCTCTGGCATACGTAAAAATAGAATTGTATCAAACATAGGACAATGTTTTGCGGCCCCTAATGTAAAGGCTAGAATAAGACTTAAAAGAACTAGAGCAAGATTAGGATCAAGAATGGCACGTAAGGCACGTAGAACAAAACGTACTAATCCAGCATCACGTAGAGTAGCGGCTCTTAACAAAGCAGGTACTAGAAGAGCACCTAAAATTACAAGAAAACCTTTAAAGAGAAGAAGATGATTATAAGCGAGATCATAGAAGGTGCAGTACAGATTTGGTCCAAAGGTAAAAAAGGTCTAGTTCGTAGATATAGATGCACATCTGGATCACGTAAAGGACGTATTGTTTCTAGTCCTACAACTTGCAATGCACCTAAGAGAGTTTCAAGTTCTATCAATATTAGGAAAGCAAAATACAAATACGGTCGTAACATGAATATCAAATCGCAACGTACTAAACGTGCAGGTGCATTTTCAAAACGACTCGCGAAGATTAATAAAAGAAATACTTTAACGGTAAATAGATACAAACCAAAAAGAAGAACCAAGAGAAGAAGATAGTATGAGATTTAATGAATTCCAACTTACTGAAGATGATCTACGTAGAAAGATCAAAGAACAGTATCCACATCTTACTGAAGAGCAAATAGACGAGGCCCTACCAGCAGTACTAGGAGCCATTGGTGGTGCAGTGGCCAAAGGTGCTATGGCGGCAGGAAGAGTTGGAGCAAAGATGGGAACACAGGCCGCAAAAGGAATAGGTAAAGGATTAGCCAAAGGTGCTAAAGCCGTTGGGAAGATGGCAGGTAACATGGCTAAGAAAGGTGCAGGTGCAGTCAAGAATAAAGTACTTAACAAGATACAACAAAAAGCGGCTGGCCAGGCAATGAACAAATTATTAAAACCAGGAACTACTATTCCAATGCCAACACAAGATGGTAGCGAAGAAGAGTTTGAAATACAAAAAGCACAAGGTAAAGAAATCACACTTAAACCTAAACAGAATCCTAAACCAGGACAACCAATAGCAACTGTACATAATAAAAAAGACCTAGAGCCTATTCTAAAACAAATAGCAACAGGACAACAATAGTATGAAAATTAACGAGTTACTAAAACACTTCGATATTCATACTAACAACGAAGAAACTGAACTTCTTAAAAGAATGTCAGAACCAAAACCATTTTTATCCTACACTGATAGAGAGCAATTCGTAATTGAAGCATTGATACGTAAAGCATTAGTAAGTAAAAGAGTAGATAATAATACAGTTTTGGTAATGGCAAATGACCCCGTACAGTAAAGAATTAATACAAGCATTAAAGGAACTAGTCGATTCACAGATCGATATACATATTCCTTATGCAAAAGGTAATAGTATAAGACTAAAGCATTTGGTTATTCGTAAACACAAGAACGGGTATAGAATCTTTGATATTACAACAAATAAAATCAAAGCAACTACTTTTAGCAAAACAGGTGCAGTAGCAATAGCAAAAGCAATAGTAAATAATAAAGAAGAAGACATAAAGGAAATACGTAGTTTAGACTACGATTTGGGCAAATATTACAATGATGCCGTGTTTTATAAGCATACAATAGAGAAAACAGCCGACGAAACACGTAGAGATAGTGCATTTACACGGTTTGAGATAGCAAATGATAAAGCAATGCAAATCAAGTACCAAATAGAATCTTTCATTTATGATAAATAAATGTAGTTACAAGTTAGGATGAAAAATGAAAATTAGTCAAATATCACAACCTATTACTGCTAAGACATTGAACGAGAGTCTTACTAAAAAATTCGGTGAGCGTATCAATCTTGAAGCGTTTACGTTGGAAAAATTACAAGATACTAGCAATAAGTTGAGAACTAAAATTAGTGACATCGAAACAAATGAAAGTTTTGATGCAGTTCATACTGACGAGTATCAAAAGAATAAATTATTTTTAGACATTATTAATGCTGAAATCAAAGAGAGAGCAGACTCAGGCGAAACTATTGCACAAACAGAAACTGAAACTGTAAAAGAAGGCGCAGAAGAAGAAGCAACGTTGGTTATGGCCGCAAAGGACATGGTTGACAGAGTTACAGGCTGGATGGAAGACACAGCAGAAATGCAAACAGAAGCAATGCTTGAAATAGGCGACAAAATTAGAGATGAAATGGGCTCAGAGCAATCAGAACAATTCATTGGATCAGTTAAGCCAGCATTAGAAACATTATTCACAACTTTAGAATCAACAAGAGATGCACTTACAGGTGGCGTAGCCATTGTAACAGGCGAAGGTGCTCCTGCACAAATGGGAGACGAGGCTCCGGTAGAAGAACCAGAGATGGAGCCAACAGTAGATGCTGAAGCAGGCGCAGAGGCAGAGGCTGGCGCTGAAGATGAATTTGCAACAAGTGAACCTGCAGTCGGTGGAGAAGAAGAAGCAGGCCGAGAAAAACGTGAAAGTGTAGAACGTTCACGAAGACTTGGAAATATTCTGGCCGACTCAAAAAAAAAGTCTTAGAATCATCAACACCTAACCTCATCAGAATTCTCCGTATGCACTCAACAGCAGGCGAAGATAAAATGTCATGGGACGATCTTAATCAAGAAATGGCTAACTTAGGCTCAGAACAATTTGATATCGAAACTTTCAAACAAGTTTATGATAGTGTTCCAGCAATCAAAAACTTTGTAGATAGTTTTGACCCAGAAGGCATAACGTTCAAGGGTGGTGCTGAAACTGAGGTACCACCTGAGGACACTGGTAACATCGACCAAATGGCTCAGAGAGCCACTCAAGCCAATCTATAACTTGACTTTCTTCTACTTTTAGTATATACTAGTAGAATGGGAAAACTTAATTATACCAACGAAGACGATAACATTCAAAGCGTCAATAACCAATGGATCATTACATCACACTATCCTGATTACAAAAAGTTTGAAAAACTATTTGAACAAGATGGTAAAGATATTAGTGAAAACACTACAACTGCCAACGGTGAACAGATTGATTTGGAAAGTGAAAAGACGTCTTGCAAATGGACAGATCTTAAAAAGGATTATTTAGATTGGGTATTGCAAAAGGTACAATCATTTACATTACCAATTAACAAATTAAAAGTTATTAGAGCATGGACTATAACTTATTACAAAAATGGGTACCAAGGTATTCATGTACACACAGGTGATATGGATTATAAAACCTTTAGTGTTGTTATGCATATGGACGACGTAATAACAACAAAAGAAAACAAATATGACGGAGTCTTATTTACAATTATGCCTGAACCTAACGGACATCAACACCCAGGACACTATCTAAGTCAAGCAGGTGGAGTTGTGATGCTAGATGGCAGAGTGTGGCATGGTGTATATCCTACATCAACCCAAAGACGTTCTTTCATAGTAGACTTTGAATACGAATAGGAGATAGCATTGTCTTTAATTACAAGCAAATACAATTACAAAGAACTTAAACGTAAACACATAGATGGCCGAAGATTATATGCTTGTCCAGATGGTAATTCAGTTGCAAGTGTAACAACAATACTTGATGCCACTAAAGATAAAACACATCTAATTGCTTGGCGTAAAAGAGTAGGTGCTGAAAAGGCCCAACAAATTACTACTGAGGCCGCAAGTGTAGGTACTCGTATGCACAAATACCTAGAGGATTATATAGACAAAGGTGAATGGCCTACACCAGGTTCTAATCCTTATGCCAAACAAGCACATCAAATGGCTGAAACAGTAAGAGATAGTGCTATTAAAGATATTGATGAAATGTGGGGTAGTGAAGTACATTTGTTCCACCCTAAGATTTATGCGGGTACTACAGACCTTGTAGGCGTTTATAAAGGTAAGCCTGCCATTATGGATTTCAAACAAACTAATAAGCCTAAAAAAGCAGAGTGGGTAGAGGACTATTATCTTCAATTGACTGCTTATGCATTAGCACACAATGAATTATATGACACTAATATACGTTCCGGGCATATTTTTATGTGTAGCAGAGACTTTCAATACCAACAATTTGACCTTTTAGAAGAAGATTTTGCTAAATGGGAATCTAAATGGTGGGATAGAGTATATCTGTATTACGACAAGTTCGCATAAATATATGTATCAGGAGTTATTAAATGGCAGTTGTACAGATATCACGTATTCAAATTAGAAGAGGACAAAAGAACGTAGGTTCAGGAATTCCTCAACTTGCTGGCGGTGAATTAGGTTGGGCAGTAGATTCCCAAGAACTTTACATTGGTAACGGTGCAGTATCAGAAGGCTCACCAGCAGTAGGTAATTCAAAGATCATTACAGAACATGATAACTTATTTGAATTAGCAAGTACATACACATATAAAACAAGTAGTTCAGTTCAAACAGGTTCTAGTGCAACTAGTCCTATAACAAGAACATTGCAAAAAAGATTAGATGAAACTGTTACAGTTCAGTCATTTGGTGCTTTAGGAGATGGTACAGACCAAACTGCACAATTACAAAGAGCAGTGGACCAGTTATATCTTAATGCATCTACAAAAGGTACAGTACCTAGTAGAGTAGTTTTAGAATTACAACCTGGAACATACACAATTACAAATACTATACATATTCCACCTCATGCAACACTTATAGGTGCAGGAAGTGATAAGACAATTATTCATCAGACAGGTGAATTTCCAATATTTAAAACTGTAAACAGTTTAAGTACTCCAGGTTCACCAGCGGCTGATTCAGGAAGTAGTTTAACAAATCAAGCAAGAAAAATTATTCTTAGAGGAATGACTCTAAAGATTAATACTTTAGAGAAAACAGGACTTGACCTTGTAACTTGTAGAGAAAGTTTATTTGAAGATCTAAACATTGAAGGTCCTTGGATAAGCACATCGGCCACAGTAGCAGATGCAATTGGTATTAAGATGTCGTCTTTATCTAGTTTAGTAGGTACACTACAAAATACATTTAGAAACATTAAAGTAACAGGATTTAGTTATGCAGTTAAAAGTGATGATGACTGTAATGATAATTTGTTTGACAAGTGTACATTTGAAACAAATGATTATGGTATAGTGTTTGGAAAAGACACAGTACTAGGATCACAATCACAGTCAACAGGACCATCAAGAAACAATGTAACAAATTCTTTATTTAGGTATATTAACCAACACGGTTTATGGTATGAGAACGGACAGTTTAATCATAGTGAAGGTAACAAATTTATTGATGTAGGTAACGAAGGTGGCGGAGATACTACTCCTTTCTTTACAATTATCAATACAAGACAAGCAGGAAATTCTAGCACAGAAGACTTCTTTGAAAGAAAAAGAAGATTAATGTATGATGCAGGTTATACAAGTATCGCATACAAAAGTGAAACTGAAGGTGAGTTAGACTCAAAAGACAGTTCAACACATAACCTTAATATAATACAAACAGGCACATACACAACATTATTTAGATTGCCAGGTGATGCTTCAAGATCATTTGCAATTGAATACACTTACAAAAGTTCTACTATCGATGCATTACGTTCAGGCACAATTAGCCTAGTAGTTGATAGTTCAAATAATGCAGTATCCCTTGATGATGAGTTTACATATAGTGGAAGTCCAAGCAACCAAACTAATTTACAGTTTAGAGCAAACTATCTAGACGTAAATGGTGACACAACGGTTGACACAGTGGCCATTCAGGTGTTAAACTCTACTACAAATGATCAAGGATATTTACATTTTAAAGTCTCAAACGTCACATAGAAACATTAATGTTTGAAAACGATTACGAGTCTCGGTTACGAGAATGGAGTGAATTCAGATCTACCTTAGAAAACTCAGACAATCCGTTTGAGGACACTCTAAAGTTGTATAAAAATGCACCCCGTATCTTTAAAAGCAGTGTGGATCCCTGGGATCAGAATACATGGTTAGGTCCATGGCAACTAGTAGAAAAAAATTTATATACTGAGATGTGCATTACTTTAGGAATCTGTTACAGTCTTCAATTAACTGAACGGTTTTCCTCTAGTGATTTTGAGATACATAATGCAGTAGACCAAAAAAACAAACACACATTTTATCTACTGGTTGTGGATAACAATGTTATTAACCCAATAGCAGAGGAAGTATATAGCGGACTACCTACGCATTTTGTTTCACAACGTATTTTCAAGATGCCTAAGGTCAACTAAATACTTTTTTGAGGTATTGTAAAAGTAAAGTAAGGAAGTAATAGATGTCAAACGGTTCAGAAATCAATATTGTAAAACGCGATGGACGTAAATTTCCATTAGATATTAATAAAATCCATAACGTAGTTTCATTTGCCTGTGAAGGTTTATCAGGTGTTAGTATGTCACAAGTTGAAATGAATGCTAACATACAATTCTACGATGGTATGTCGACTAACGAAATTCAAGACATCTTAGTTCGATCGGCAAACGATCTTATTTCATTAGAAGCACCTAACTATCAATACGTTGCGGCTAGACTTTTATTATACGGAGTGTATAAAGATGTGTTTGGCGAATACAAACACAAATCATTTATTGATATGATAAAACTTAACATTGAACGTGGCGTTTACGATCCTCAAATTTTAGATCTTTACACAGAAGAAGAAATTGATTCTTTAGACAAATACATTAAATTGAACAGAGATGAAAACTTTACCTATGCAGGACTTAGACAAATTGTAGACAAGTATCTAGTGCAGGATAGATCTTCAGGACAGATCTTTGAATCCCCGCAATATATGTACATGATGATTGCGGCAACATTATTTGCAAACTATCCTAAAGAAGATAGATTACATTACGTAAGGAGATACTATGATGCGACCTCACTTTTTAAAATCAATATCCCAACGCCTGTCATGGCCGGTGTACGTACACCTGTTAGACAGTTTGCTTCGTGTGTCCTTGTTGATAGTGATGACACCCTTAATAGTATTTTTTCTAGCGATATGGCTATTGGACGTTATACGGCTCAAAGGGCAGGCATAGGAATCAATGCAGGACGTATTAGAGCAATCAACTCTAAGATCAGAGGTGGCGAAGTAGCACACACAGGTCTTGTTCCATTTTTAAAGAAGTTTGAATCAACTGTAAGATGTTGTACACAGAACGGAGTACGTGGAGGTAGTGCAACTACCCACTTCCCGCTTTGGCACTATGAGATACAAGACTTATTAGTATTAAAAAATAATAAAGGTACTGAAGATAATAGAGTACGTAAGTTAGATTATTCTATACAACTTAATAAACTTATGTATGAAAGATTTTTACAAAGTAAAGACATTACACTTTTCTCACCACATGAAGTACCAGACTTATACGAAGCCTTTTTTGCAGACCAAGAGAAGTTTGAAAAACTTTATACCAAGTACGAAAAAGATCCTAAGATAAAAAAGAAAACTGTTCCTGCTATGGAACTGTTTAGTGATATGCTTCGTGAACGTGCTGAAACAGGACGTATATACTTAATGAATGTTGACCATGCAAACACACACAGTTCATTTAAAGATACAGTTTACATGAGTAACTTATGTCAAGAGATTACATTACCTACAAAACCTTTACAACACATTGATGATCCAGAAGGAGAAATTGCATTATGTATATTAAGTGCTATTAATGTTGGCGTGTTAAAAGAGTTAGATGATTTAGACGAACTATGTGAACTAGCAGTTAGAGCCTTAGAAGAAATTATTGATTATCAAAAATATCCTGTAGAGGCGGCTGAAAAGTCTACTAAAGCAAGAAGAAGTTTAGGTATTGGATACATTGGCCTAGCACACTATCTAGCAAGACAAGGTGTAAAATATTCAGATAAAAAAGCATTAACAAGAGTACACGAGTTAACAGAAGCATTTCAATATTATCTTTTAAAAGCAAGTAATACTATTGCAAAAGAAAGAGGACCTTGTGATTACTTTAACCGTACTAAATACTCAGACGGCATTCTGCCTATTGATACATACAAAAAGGACTTAGATGAAGTATGCAACATAAAGTTAAAATATGATTGGGATTCTCTTCGGGCGTCTATCAAGGAACATGGCCTAAGGCACAGCACTCTGTCCGCACAGATGCCTTCAGAAAGCAGTTCCATTGTGTCAAACGCAACAAACGGAGTTGAACCTCCTAGAGGATACTTGTCCGTTAAGAAAAGCAAAAAAGGTCCTCTTAAGCAGATTGTTCCGCAGTATCAAAGTTTAAAAAACTACTACACGTTATTGTGGGATATGCCAGGCAACGCAGGTTACATTAATGTAATGGCTGTGATCCAAAAGTTTTTTGATCAGGCTATATCAGGAAATTGGAGTTACAATCCAACGCAGTATGAAAACAACGAAGTTCCTATGAGTACTATGTTTAAGGACTTACTTACAACATATAAATTAGGTTGGAAGACATCTTATTATCAAAATACATATGATTTTAAGGGCGAAGACGAAGTAGAATTAAGAGAAGAGATAAGTACTCCGCTGGAGCAGGAATCACCACATCCTGAACCAACTTCTCAAAAGGAATTGGACGAAGAATGTGAAGCCTGTGCAATTTAACTATTGACAAGCGACGCAAAGTAATTTATAATAGTATAGGAAAATAGAGAAAAGAGAAAGAGTAACAATGGCGAAAACTGTCTTTAATAGAAACAAAATAGACTTTACAAAACAACCGATGTTTTTTGGTGAAGACCAAAATACACAGAGATACGATACATTTAAGTTTCCTGAGTTTGATAAACTTAATCAAACCATGTTAGGATACTTCTGGAGACCAGAAGAGGTTAGTCTACAAAAAGATAGAGCAGACTTTCAAAACTTTCGTCCAGAACAAAAACATATTTTTACAAGCAATTTGAAATACCAAACATTGCTTGATAGTGTACAAGGTCGTGGACCAAGTCTTGCATTTTTACCTTGGGTATCATTACCTGAACTAGAAGGTTGCATAGTAACTTGGGATTTCTTTGAAACAATTCATTCACGTTCTTATACACACATCATGAAAAACGTTTATCCAGATCCAGGTGAAGTATTAGATCACATCTTGGAAGATGAAGAAATTATTAAACGTGCAGTTTCAGTAACAAAGAATTATGATTCTTATACAAACGCAGTAGAAGACTTCCATTACAGAGATAAAGGAACAATGAAAGATGTTAAGAAGAAATTATTCTTAGCAATGATGAACGTAAATATCTTAGAAGGATTACGTTTTTATGTTTCATTTGCCTGTACATTTGCATTTGCTGAAAGCAAAATGATGGAAGGTTCAGCAAAAATTGTTTCTTTAATTGCTAGAGACGAAGCAACACACTTGAACTTATCTACACACGTATTGAAAAATTGGTTACGTGGTAATGACGATCCTGAAATACAAAAATTAGGACAAGACAGTGAAGAAGAAGTTTACGAAATGTGGAAAACTTGCGTCGAGGAAGAAAAAGCATGGGCAAAGTATTTGTTCAAAGATGGATCAATTATTGGTCTTAATGAAGTAATATTAGGCCAGTATGTAGAATTCATTGCTAACAGAAGATTAAAAGCATTAGGTTACAAACCTATCTTTGATCAACCAGTGAATACTAATCCTTTGCCTTGGACACAACATTGGTTGAGTTCAGCAGGATTACAAGTGGCTCCACAAGAAACAGAAGTAGAGTCATATATTATTGGGGGCGTTAAACAAGACGTAGAGAAGGATACATTCAAAGGATTTAAATTATAATTATGACAAACGTAGTATATTCAAAACCAATGTGTACCTACTGTGATAAGGCAAAACATTTGTTGAAGACAGCAGGTATCGAATTTAAGGAAATGCTTATTGGCAGAGACCTAGACAGAGAAACTTTATTAGAAGAGTTTGAAGCAAACGGTATGCCACAGCCAAGATCTGTACCGCAAATCATACTTAACGGTAAGTATGTTGGGGGATACAACGAACTAGTGAAGTACGTTGAGGAACACGGTATGGAAGGACTGAAACAATAAGTATGCTAATTGAAACACCGCACAAAGCAGGCGATACAGTATCATTTAAATTACAATCAGGCGAAGAGATAGTTGCAAGAGTTGATGGTATAACTGATCAAAGTTACCGCTTACATAAACCTTTGACATTAATGAATACAGGAAAAGGAATTGGCTTAGGTCAATTTATGATGACAGCAGACCCGTTAGCAGATATCCATATGCCTAAGTCCAGTGTTGTTTGTTCTTCAAAAACCCACGCCACGATGGCGAAACAATATATTGAAGCAACGACTGGAATCAAAACATGAGCACAAAATTATTAGTAGACATAGACGGAGTACTACTTGACTGGGACACTGCCTTTCAGAAATGGATGGCAATGGAAGGTTTCATAGTTAAAGAAGGTGGAGACACTGAGTACAAAACACATCTTAGATTCGTTACAAATATTCAAAAAGAACCTATTCCAGAAGACAAAGCAGATTGGTTAGTGAAAATATTTAATCGCTCTGCGTGGATTGGATTCTTAGAACCGTACAAGGATAGTGTAGAGATAGTAAAAGCATTAAAGGACAAAGGTTATACCTTCACTGCTATTACTTCTTTAACAACAGATAAACCTGCACAGGCACTTAGAAATATGAACCTTGCAGAGTTATTTGGAGAGGACACATTTAAGGATATCCATTACTTAGAAACTGGTGACGGCAAAGCCGAAGTTCTAAGCAAAATGGGTGAAGGGCATTGGTGGATTGAGGATAAGCCGGATAACGCAGTCGAAGGACTTAATCACGGACTTAAACCAATTCTTATGGAGCACAGTTACAATATGGGGTTTTTCAACAGTCAAATTGAGAAGACCCAATCTTGGCGTAACATATATAAAATAGTAACAGGAGAAAAATATGTCATCAATTCATGAGCAGATTACTGCGGCATATGAGAACTACTTGAAAGAAGCAGAATCTTTCGATACAAAAGGTGTAAAAGCCTCAGCGGCAAGAGCCAGAAAAGCCTTAGGCGAAATGGGTAAACTTGCTAAATCAAGAAGAGCAGAGATTCAAGATAAAAAGAACTCAATGTAATTTTGTTAGTTTGGCGTTGTAGATGTAATGTTTACAACGCCATTCTTTTATATTATTTCCGTAACAATTACCAAAATTATTATAAATATGATTAGTATAATTACTAACAAATACAAACTAGGGTAAATTTAAGCATAATGGAAAAAGGTAAATTAAAGTGGTATAATCCAGTAAAAGGTTTTGGATTTATTACTCCAGCAAATGGTGGCAAAGATATTTTTGTACACGTTTCCCAATTCAAGAAAGCCGGCATCACGGACATCGTTGAAGATATTCAACTTGAATATCAATTAGAAGAGTTTCGTGGCAGAACTATTGCGGCGAACATCAAACAAATCTAATATAACGTAGCAGTATTATTGGGCACAAAGACCGGCTTACAATAAGCAGTCGCACGATGCTCTTGTGGCACTAGGTAACTATGCCCATAGTTACCGTACCTTTTTACTATTTCACTAGCAAAGTAATTACAACGTTCAACATCTCTAAAGTACATAGGCTGACCACCTTGTTGTACATCACCTAACAATAATACTAATAGAAATGCATGAACGTTCATTTTGCTTGTTTTTTCTGATAGTCTGCTACTGCGGCCTTAATGGCATCTTCTGCCAACACCGAACAATGTATCTTTACGGGTGGAAGAGCAAGTTCGTTTGCGATTTCTGTATTCTTAATTTCCCTTGCTTCGCCCAGTGTTTTGCCTTTAATCCACTCAGTAACAAGAGAACTACTAGCAATAGCACTGCCACAGCCGAACGTTTTGAACTTGGCGTCATCAATACATCCTTTCTCGTTAACTTTTATTTGTAACTTCATGACATCACCACAAGCAGGTGCTCCTACTAGTCCTGTGCCTACGTCACTATCTTCTTTGTCCAAGGAACCTACATTCCTAGGATTTTCATAATGGTCTATAAGTTGTTTACTATACCCCATACTTCTTCTCCAGTTTGTTAATCTAAATCTTTCTGCATTTGCTTTACAGTTTCACGCCAATTGAATTTTGGGTCAGGTCTATACTTTATCTTTATTGATCCCATGCAGTTATCATCTCTACCTGTTACTATTACTTCATTACTATTTTTAGGACCAACGTATATACAAACTAGGTTCTCGCCAATCCAACCCATAAAAACTCTTCTACCTGTAACTAAATTAGGTTCTTGTCTTTCGCCACGTCTTATTTGTTGTTCATACGTGTACGGCTTTGTGGCTCCATATATCTTTCCCTTGGCCCATACTTTGCTCGGAGCCAATAAAGCAACAACCATAGTGAGTCCAAGTAGTACATTTATATAATACCTTTTGTTGATAATGCGTACCAAAACAACCCTCCTACGAAACCTAATAGAAAAAGAATAACAATACCTATTTGTATCGCTTCTACAAAGTCTGCTCTCATTTGTGCTTGTTTATAAACTGCTTTTTCTCTTTGGTCTTTGATCTTTCGACGCATCTCTTTTAATTCGTCCCAAGTACCATAACCATATCTAAAATTTAATAATGCTTGTAATTCTTTTTCTTGTTCAAGGATTTTCTTTTCGTGCATTAATAAAGATAATGCTTCTTCTTCTACTGAACCTGCATTGAAAAGTTTTTTGAACAACGGAGGCTTTTTTTGCATCTGTTGTCCTTTACGGAAATCTGATATTGCGGTGTACCACTTGCCCATTTGCCCGACTGTGTTTTCAAAGTCTTGGCCGGCTTGGACAAATCTCTTAACGGTATTGAAGGCCGTCGTTGCGGCGGCTATTGCACTAAAAGGATCTAATATTTCCCTCTCCTAAAAAAATTACCCTCAATAATATTTATCTATTATTCTAATATAAGTGACTTGATTGAAAGAGTTCCGTCTATGTTTTCTTCCAATTCTGCTTTAGACTTGATACACTGATACTTGACACCTTCTGAATACTGTCTTTCGGCTGTACGTTTTCCTCTTAGGCATACACCCATTGACTCCTGTATTCTATGTTCTTTGATTTCATTGTTTACTAACATTAGTAATGCTACAATAGTCTCGACCATTAGTGTCCTCCGTTACCGTTTGTATATTTGATATCTCTATCTGCGTCTTTTAGTTTCTCAATATCCTTTGCTATCTTTTCTACTTGCTTCTGTAAGAACTGAATGTTTACTTTGTTTTCCATGTTCTTTTCTAACACGGCTTCCATCTTCTCTACACTTTTATACAAGTCTTCAATGAGCATGAATTGTTCTAGGTCGTTTTGTGATTGACCTAATTCGCCTCTAGGATACTTGATTCTAAATTCTGAATTTGATTCTAAGTCTTTTTTAATAAGTGTAAGTGTATTGGTGTGTATGTTTAACTTTTCAATAACACCAAAGTATGCCCAAACACCTATTGCTACTGCACCTATGATAGCCAACATATTTCTTATTGGCATTGAAATAGCAGTATTATCTGATACGTTAAATTTGCTCATAAATCTTTTAGTTTCTATTTATCATTCAAAATGGTTGACATAGCCTATCAAAGGTGCTATAAATATAGAGTAATTGTTGACGTCATTGTATGTCACAAGAGCAGGACCCGGGTGCAATTCCCGGCTACTCCACCAATTCAATACACCCCCTACGGGGTAGAATTAGGATCGACTGGCTTGTTAAGAATGAAAGAGATTACCGGGTGGGAACTCCGTTAACGTAACAAAACTATAAATGCAAACGATAATTTTGCATCTGAGGATTATGCACTAGCGGCATAATTTGACGGGGTTGGCAACTTACCTGGCAACAGAAAAGTTGCGTCTATTAATACATAGGCAAAGCCTATAATAATTTGTATATAAATATCGTGCTAGGTGAGAAGGAGTAAGTATAATGCCACCACGCAATCATAGAAACTGGTTGAAAGAACCAGCAGTAG
>TARA_B100001057_G_scaffold501295_1_pt1 | contig 21628 bp, 16 predicted proteins | sample TARA_B100001057 | Tara Oceans TARA_B100001057 (sample SAMEA2621839) | marine metagenome | biome: marine biome (ENVO:00000447); feature: surface water layer (ENVO:00002042); material: "saline water (ENVO:00002010), including plankton (ENVO:xxxxxxxx)" | depth 5 m
TATTGATTGTTTTTATCTATAATAAAAATTTTATTCAAGTATTTGTACATTTATAACATGAAAGATTTGATTATTATAGGCGCTGGTCCGATAGGTTTGGCCTGTGGAATTTCAGCAAAAGAAAAAAATTTAGATTATTTAATAATTGAAAAGGGAGTTCTAGTAAACTCTATCTTTAACTATCCTTTGAATATGACGTTTTTTTCGACATCTGATCGTCTCGAAATAGGTAAAATACCGTTTATATCTCAACAACCAAAACCTACCAGGTTTGAGGCCCTTGAATATTACAGAAGGGTTACTTATGCCTTAAGATTAAATGTAAACCTATACGAAGAAATAACAAGCATAAGTAAAGTCAATAAAGGTTTTGATGTCAAAACAACAAAAAGAAATTACTCTGCAAAGTCAATTATTATTGCTACTGGTTTTTATGATTTTCCATATTTACTGAATATACCAGGAGAAGACCTTCCCAAAGTAAAACATTATTATTCAGAACCACATCCGTATTTTGGTATGAATTTAGCAATAATAGGATCTGCAAACTCAGCAGTTGATGCAGCTCTTGAAACCTACAGAAAAGGAGCAAAAAAAGTTACAATGATAATTCGAGAAAAAAAGATTGGTGAAAACGTAAAGTATTGGGCAAGACCAGATATTATAAACAGAATAGAAGAGGGAAATATTAAAGCTTATTTTAACTCAGACGTCATTAAAATTTCAGATAAATCAATCATCATTAAAACAAAAGATGAAAAAATTGAAATTGATAATGATTTTGTTTTAGCCATGACTGGTTATCAACCAAACTTTAAACTCTTAGAAAGCTTGGGGTTAAAATTTAAGAATGATAATTATAAAACTCCAATTTATAATGAAAAATCAATGGAATCCAGTGTTAAAGGGGTGTATCTTGCTGGTGTTGTTTGTGGTGGTCTAAAAACAAATAAGTGGTTTATCGAAAACTCAAGAGTACACGCTCCCAAAATTATTGATTCAATACTAAAGAATTAATGAATATTCTAATTGTTCCAGATTCATTTAAAGGCACTATGAGTGCGAAAGAAGTTTCTAATGCAATGTACGAGGGAGTAAAAAGAGTAATTCCAAACTCATCGATAAAAAAAATACCTTTTTCAGATGGAGGTGAGGGGGCTATTGAATTGCTTAAAGAATTTAATCTTGGAAAAACTGAAAGTGTTGATACAGAAAACTCAATAGGAAAAAAAATTCAGGCCCCTATCTTTTGGTTTAAAAAAAAAGAGACAGCTTGGATTGAACTATCGCAAATATCAGGATTAACTGGCCTAAAAAAAGAAGAAAGAAATCCAATGAAAACTTCAACTTTCGGTACTGGTGTCATCATGAATCATGCAATTGATAAAGGATGTAAAAAACTTTACCTAGGGCTAGGAGGAAGCTCAACACATGACATGGGTACGGGAATTTTCAGTGCACTCGGAGGAGAATTGTTGAATAACAAATCATTACCAATACAAAAAGGGGGTAATGGTCTTTTAGAATGTAATAAAATTAATTTCGACAAACTAAATCCTAAAATTAAGTTTTGTGAAATTATCATGGCTACTGATGTTAATAATATCTTACTTGGTAAAAAAGGTGCTGCAGAAATATATTCTCCTCAGAAGGGTGCATCTGTCAATATGGTCAAAGAATTAGAGTATGGCTCAAAAAAGTTTGCAAACTTAATTAGGTCAGTGACAACAAAAAATATAAATGTAAAGGGTGGAGGATCTGCTGGAGGCACATCTGCCGGACTCTTTGGATTAATAAATGCAAAAATTAAAAACGGTTTTAATATTTTGGAAAAAATTATTGACTTAGAATCCTACATAAAAAAATCAGACCTAATTATAAGTGGCGAAGGACATCTAGACAACCAAAGCAAAAATGGAAAATTAATCAGTAAAATTGGATTCTTAGCAAAAAAATATAATAAACCCTTGTTGTGTATTGCTGGAAAAGTAAGTTTAGTTAAAGGAGAGTATAAAAGCCTGGGAATCTCAAAAGCATGGGCGTCTTCACCTTTAAATTATTTTGATGAAAAAAATTTTAGCGATGCTTATTATCTGTTAAAAAAAATGACTGAAAAAGCAATTACAAATTATACTGGTAAAGCCTAATGTATATTGAAATCTTATCGATCTTAATAACCGTAATATGGATAATTATAGGCACTTCTTATTTCAAATTAAACCCACTCGTTGTTGTTTTTTTTGGTTGTATTATTTTAGGGTTGATTTCAGATCTTGAGCCAATAAAAATATCTAACGCAATTTATGATGGATTTATATCTACAACAAAAAAAATTGGGCTAATAATAATATTTGGAATTATTATTGGTATTGGTTTAGAAAAAAGTGGTGCTACAAAAGTTATCTCGGTAGGCTTATTGAAAAAATTTTATTTTCTTCCATCAGCCTATGCAATAAATTTAATTGGTTTCATAATCTCTATTCCTGTATTTTGCGATGCAGCTTTCATTGTATTATCATCCTTAAACAAAAAAATATCTGAATTAACTTTCAGTTCAAAAAAAACAACAGCTATTGCTCTTTCAACTGGTTTGTTTGCACCCCACGTTTTAGTTCCACCAACTCCGGGTCCTTTAGCAGCAGCAGCAGGTATAGATTTAAAAAATATATTTTTTTTATTTGTGTTTGGTGGAATTTTTGCACTTATTTTATCCTTAATTGGAAGCTTATATGCGCAAACATTTATTAAAAAAACAAAACCTATTTCAAAAAAGGATTTAGAAATTTTAATTTCAGAATCTAATATAAATGATTTAATGAGTTTTAAAAAAGCTAGCAGTCCAATTTGGATTCCTATTATTCTTATGTCACTCAGTCCCTTATCTCCAGATGATATTCGTTTTTTTACCTCTCCAACATTTGCTCTCTTTACAGGCGCAAGTATTTCTATGTTTTTTTTATTGAAAGATGTGAAATTTGAACAAATATTAACTATGACTTTTAGACAAAGTTTACCAATAATTGGAATAACTGGAATGGGTGGAGCTTTGGGTCAAATTATTAAAAATATTAATGTTGTAGAGTGGTTTAGTGAAATTGATAATATTAGCTCTCTTGGAATTATTATACCTTTTTTAATATCTGCATCATTAAAAACAGCTCAAGGATCCTCTACAGTTGCTATAATAACTAGCACTTCAATCGTTTATCCCATTCTACATCTCTTTGGTCTGGATAGTGAATTAGGAAAAATTATAACAATAATGTCTATTGGGGTTGGGTCAATGACAGTTTCTCACGCAAATGACTCATACTTTTGGATAGTATCTCAATTCAGCGGGATGAATATCAGCGATACATACAAAACACATACTATAGCCACACTAGTACAGGGGTTATCAGGGATAATTATTTTATTTATTTTCAATAAAATAATTTTACTCTTTTAATTAATATTCTGTATAATAAATTTCCAATTTAATCTTTGACTCCTGATTAGACGGATTGTTTGGATGTGATCCGATCAATTTAACCCCAAAAGGATTTAAAACACCTGTGGTAGGATATTTAACTACTTCATTTTTCGTATTTATACCGGTTCTGATTGATAAATTAGAAATATTAGCACCCGAAATCAAAGCTAACGAACTGTTTATAGAGTCTTTTCTTATTAAGTTGTTTATATGATTCGTTATTCTGAACTTGTATCTCCATGGTTTATTTTCGGCATCGTGCTCCAAAAGCCCTCCATATATGACTTTATTAGCATTTGTAGCTTGAAGATTAACAGAGTTATCTGTATAATAATCATTAATTGGTTCGCCGGAATTTAAATCATATAAATACAATCTCTCTGGCGTCATTTGTGATAATCGGTAGTTAGAATTATTATTTATGTCCGGATCAATATAAAAAATTAGATTTGCCTCATTTATCAACCAATTGGTTTTACTCCTCAATTGATATATTTCGTCATTATTATCTAAATTATTTCTATCAAAAAGATTTATTTTGGTGTAAAGATGACCTCCTTGAATAATTATTTTTTCTTGTGGTAAGCCTGCTTCGCTTTCGCTAATTAGTGAAGAAATTGAGGGATCAAAATCTGAATTTTCTAATGTATTTACTCTAACTCCTCCGATATTTATAATAAAAGTTGAAGATTTAGTAATTATTTCGTCATCCTCATCAACTTCATTGCCATAATGCTCATAAAAATCGTAATTATAGTTTATTCTTATATTTGCTGCATTTAGATTCAATAACATAAATATATCATCTGAAAAATTTTCTGAATTTATTATTATGCCTTTAATGTATTCCTTAAAATTATCTGAGTTTCTCAAGAAACTAGACCCTTCAGCGTCTATAACTTTCTCTTGAAAAAAAGAAGTGTTAAGCGGCAACCTAATTCTTGGTGAGTATCTAAATTCTACGTCTGTAGAATCCTCTATTTTATCTTCAGTCTCTGGATCATCCTTTGAATAATATACCCTTAATTCATCGTAGTTCAATTCAACTTCATCATTAAAAAGTTCGGACGAATAAAATCCTTGATCAATATAATTAGTATTGGAAAAATACTCTAATGGAGATTCAAAATTGTTATTTGGATCAAGCGCTGAAAGATAATAAGTAAGTTCATGAACTTTCATTCTGAACTTAGCTCTGGGATTGCCATAGATAGAGTCAACCTCATAATTTTTATTTTCGCTATCATACTCAGAACTGTCATCATCTAAACTATCTAAAATACCATCATTATCACTATCATCACTTAATGGGTTAGTTCCAACTTCTGACTCTCTAAAATCGCTAATTCCATCACCATCTGAATCACTCGCTGGGTCAGAAGGGTCAATATCTAAAATATCGATTACACCATCGTTATCTCTGTCATTTTGATTGTTAAAAAATGGGATATCCAAATAAACTGATGTGACAGTTTCATTTTCAGGAATTGCAAACTTGTTGTTTGGGTCGTCAACCTCCTCGTCTTGAGGTAATCTTCCAAATGAAGGATTGTCTGAACTTATAATTAACTGAGTTGTAATACTGGCTTTGGTTTTACCATAAATTGGGTGGTATACTTGTCCTAATTGACCTAGTGGCAGCCCATCAGTCTGAATAGACTTCAACTGCTCCTGAAATGCAAAAACTTTAGCACTATAGTTTTTAGATTTAAATGCCTGGTCAATTAATAAATTTGTCCCGACAGAATGATATTCAGTATCACATGAGATTAATGAAAAAATAATTGAAAAAAAAGCACTATATAAGATAATTCTATAATTCATTCTGCTGAATTATTAAATAAGATTTTTTTGATAAAAATCTACATATGCTTTCTCGCTCTGAGTCTGCGAATGCGTGAGGCATGGTTTATTGCTATTCTTAATTTTTGTAAGAATTTCTTCTTCAATATCCTCACCATGCAATACAAATGCGTCGGAATGTTCAATGGAAATGTTAACCAAATTGTTATAGTTTGATTTAGCTAGAGGTGAAATAAGGTTTTCAGGAATTTCATCAAAAGAGACTTTATCCATAAACTTTTTTGAAATTACACCATCGAAATCTTTAGGATATATTGAACATACAATTTTACTGTCTGAAAAAATTGCTTCATTTTTGAAATAAGTTTTCAAATAAAGTGGAAAAAGAGACGTAAACCAACCTTGGAGATGAATTATATCAGGAGACCAATTTAATTTTTTTACTGTTTCTACTACTCCTTTAGTGAAAAAAATCATTCTTTCGTCATTATCTTTGAAGAGATCTCCCTTTTTATCGTGTAAAATTCCTCTTCTTTTAAAGTAATCTTCATTGTCAATGAAATAAACCTGCATCCTCTCTTTTGGTATTGAAGCAACTTTTATAATTAATGGTGTGTCCATATCATTAATCACAAGATTCATACCAGATAATCTTATAACTTCATGTAATTGATGCCTTCTTTCATTGATTAGACCATAACGTGGAGTAAAAATTCGAATTTGACCTCCATTGTCATTTATACTCTTAGGAATTTTAAATGAATTAATTGCTTGTTCTGATTGAGGCAAGTATGGAACAACTTCTGGAGATATAATAAGAACTCTCTTATCTTTCATATATTATATTATACTAGTTTGCGTATAAGTTTTGCGAAATTACGAAATTTCTAATGAATCAATTAAAATATTACTACTTTGCAAATACAATTTTTTTTTATGAGTATTTTTTTCAAAGCAAGTATTTTAAAAAAAAAAATAAATCCTGATGATACTCTAGGAATTGTCCCCACAATGGGTTCTTTGCACAGCGGGCATGCTTCACTAATTCGAAAGGCAGTTTTTGAAAATTCTTTAGTAATAGTGTCTATTTTTATAAATCCAACTCAATTTGAAAATAAAGAGGATTTAAATAACTATCCACGCAGCATCGATAGCGATGTTGAATTAATCAAAAATATATCGGAGAACATTTTGATATATGTGCCTAGATCTAAAGACATATATGAAAATTCTGTTGCAGCTTTATCATATGATTTTGGCCTAGTTGGCAGAATTATGGAGGCAAAATACAGAACTGGACATTTTAATGGCGTTGCCACAATCGTTGAAAAATTATTATTGCTGTTTAACCCTAATAAAGCATATTTTGGAGAAAAAGACTTTCAACAATTACACATAGTCAAATTATTGGTAAAACAAAAAAAAATTAATACTAGGATTGTAGGGTGTCCAATTCTTAGAGGAAAAAATGGGATAGCATTGAGTTCTAGAAATAAACTTTTGAATAAAAAACAGATAGAAGCAGCTTCATTTATTCATGATCAATTAACATTTGCCAGGTCACTGTGGGAGAGGAAAAGTGCTAAAGAAATAATTAAAAAAATAAAGAGTTCATTTTTAGAAAAAAATTATTTTAAATTAGATTATTTTGATATAAGATATGAAAACAACTTTCTCAATGCAAAAAAGAAATCCAAAAGAAAAGCAAGGGCTTTTGTCGCTGTAAAAATTGGTGAAATAAGACTCATAGACAACCTGCAATTAGATGAATTATAAAACTTTTTTTAAAATTTTTATCCCCTTAATACTAGGCGTTATATTTATTTACATCTCAATTAATATAACTAATGAAGAGGAAAAAAAATTTATTATTATGTCATTTAAAAATGCCAACCTTAATTATGTTGGCCTTAGCATAGTTTGCGCTTCTTTAAGTCATTTATCTAGGGGTTATAGATGGAGATTTTTATTGCTCCCAATGGGATATAAACCTAGACTTTTAAATACAATTTTATCAATTTTTATTGGATATTTGGCTAACTTGGGTATCCCAAGGTCTGGTGAGATACTTCGTGCAACCTTCTTGTCTAATTATGAAAAAATACCATTCCAAAAAACATTTGGTTCAATTGTAACTGAGAGAGTAATTGATATAATCATTCTTTTTATTTTAATAATTTTTGCATTGGTTATTCAGTTTCAAACCATATGGAGCTTCATAATAAAAATTGAACTTATAAAAATTGGTGTTGTTTTTACTCTATCTGCCCTAATACTATTTTTTTTAATTTATTTGATTAAAAAAATCAATCCCTTACTTTCACAAAAATTAAATTCATTAATTGTTGACTTTATTGAAGGTTTTAGCTCCATAAAAAAGATTGAAAATAAATTGCCTTTTATTGTCCACACGATTTTTATTTGGATTATGTACCTATTAATGTTTTACCTTATTAAATGGTCAATCCCTGAAACACAGATGTTAACAATTGAAATGTTAGTTCCTGCATTTGTAATTGGGGGATTATCAATTGCCACAACGAATGGTGGTATTGGAATATATCCTTTAAGTATAGCCATAGTTCTCAATTCATTCGAAATAAAAAAAGAGATTGGTCTATCTTTTGGATGGATAGTTTGGAGTAGTCAAACTATTTTAATTATAATTTTAGGTGCATTAGCTTTTATTTTAATACCGATTGTAAACCGTAAACATTAATTTAAAAATTTATGATTAATAAAACTGCATTTTTTTGTAAAGTATGTGGGACTGAGCATTTCAAGTGGCAAGGGCAATGCAAGTCCTGTAAAGAGTGGAATACCTTAGTTGAAGAAAATATAATGAATGAAGAAAAAAATAAATGGACTTATGATGATAAAAATCGGTCAAATAAATCAATTAAACTAGAAAAAATAAAGTCAGACGATGAGCCTAGGATAATATCAAATGACACTGAATTTAATAGGGTGATGGGGGGCGGCATAGTTCAAGGTTCTTTGACACTTTTAGGTGGTGAACCTGGTATTGGTAAGTCAACTTTACTTCTCCAAATTACGTTAAAATCTGACCTTAAATCCCTATACATATCTGGTGAAGAGAGCCTAAGACAAATTAAACTCAGAGCAACACGAATAAGTGAAACAATAAACAATTGTTATATTTTGAGCGAAACCAGAATTAATAATTTATTTAATGAGATAAAAGAGCTAAAACCAGAAATAGTAATTATTGATTCTATTCAAACATTAAAAAGCAATTATTTAGATAGTCCGGCTGGTACTATTTCTCAGATAAGACAAGTAACTACTGAACTTACTGAATATGCCAAGCAAACAAATACTCCTGTAATATTAGTAGGACATATAACTAAAGATGGACAAATTGCTGGTCCAAAAGTTTTAGAACACATGGTAGATACTGTATTAAATTTTGAGGGAGACAAAGACCACATGTACAGAATATTGAGATCTCAAAAAAACAGATTTGGTACAACAGAGGAAATTGGGATATACGAGATGGATTCTGGAGGAATCCACCCTATCGCAAATCCTAACAAATTATTAGTTGACCTAGAAGATAATGATTTAAGTGGTCAGGCGATTAGTGTCGCCATGAAAGGAGTTAGACCTATTCTACTCGAAATACAAGCACTTGTTAGCTCTGCGGTTTATGGAACACCACAGAGAAGTTCTACAGGATTTAACTCAAAACGATTAAATATGCTTCTGGCTGTTTTGGAAAAAAAGGCTGGTTTTACTCTTGCTTCAAAAGATGTATTTATAAATTTTACTGGTGGTATTTCAATTGATGATCCTGGTTTAGATTTATGTGTTGTGGTATCTATTTTATCCAGCTATTTTGAAAAAAGTGTAAAAAAAGATATGTGCTTTGCTGGAGAAATTGACTTATCTGGAAAACTTAGACCAATTTCGAAAATAAATGCTCGAATCAAAGAAGCATCGAAACTTGGCTTTAAATCTATTTTTATATCAAAAAATAATAAGCTAGATGTGACTTTTAAAAATATAAACATTGTATTAGTTGATAAAATTGAGGATGTTATTTCAATGCTTTTTACATAAAAAGAATCTATTTTATTCACAAAGTATATAAAAGTCTTAAATTTATATATGGAAAAAATTATTAAAAAATTTCTAAATGAAGTATCCTCAAGGAATCAGAACGAACCTGAATTCATGCAGGCAGTTACTGAAGTCGCTGAAACAGTTATTCCATACATAGTCACAAAAGACATATATTACGGACAAAACGTTTTATTAAGAATGGTTGAACCTGAAAGAGTGGTCTCCTTCAGAGTAGCATGGATTGATGATAATGAAGAAATTCAGGTTAACCGAGGTTATCGTGTTCAGATGAACTCGGCAATTGGACCATATAAAGGTGGTTTGAGGTTTCATCCTAGTGTCAATCTGAGTGTTTTGAAATTTTTAGCATTTGAACAAGTTTTCAAAAATAGCCTGACAACATTACCAATGGGTGGTGGAAAAGGTGGTTCAGATTTTAATCCTAAAAGTAAATCTGACACTGAGGTAATGAGATTTTGTCAAAGCTTTATGTCTGAATTATTTAGACATATTGGCCCGAATAATGATGTTCCTGCGGGTGATATAGGTGTTGGCGGAAGGGAAATTGGGTATTTATTTGGTCAATATAAAAGACTTCGAAATGAATTTTCTGGAGTTCTTACGGGTAAGGGTGTTTCCTGGGGTGGCTCTTTGATAAGGCCAGAAGCTACAGGGTACGGTGTGGTTTACTTTACTGTTAAAATGTTGAATCACATAAATGAGAGTATTAAAGGTAAAAATGTTGTTATTTCAGGGTCAGGAAATGTGGCTCAATTTGCTGCAGAAAAATGTATTCAATTGGGAGCAAAAGTTTTATCGCTTTCAGATTCATCAGGTTTTATATTTGACAAAGATGGTATAGACAACGAAAAATTATCATTTATAATGGATTTAAAAAATATTAAACGAGAGAGAATCAGCGGTTACCTAAAAAAGTATCCAAAGGCGACTTTTCATCCCAATAAAAAGCCATGGGGAATAAAATGCTCAATTGCATTGCCTTGTGCAACTCAAAATGAGTTAAATATTGAAGATGCAAAAAGATTAAAGCTAAATGGATGTATTTGCATTGGAGAAGGTGCAAATATGCCCACTACACCTGATGCAATAAGTTTTTTTAAAGGAAATAACATACTTTTTGCACCTGGTAAAGCATCCAATGCAGGTGGAGTAGCTGTTTCAGGTCTTGAAATGGCACAAAATTCACTTCGTTATAATTGGGCAAGAGATGAAGTTGACTCAAAACTTAAAAACATAATGTCAGATATACATGAATCGTGTGTTGAGTATGGTTTGGAAAAAGGTAAAATCGATTATGTTAAAGGTGCAAACATAGCCGGTTTTGTCAAAGTAGCAGATGCGATGTTAGCCCAAGGGGTTGTATAATTTTTTATTTTGATTGAAACCCCTGCTTTAGTAATTTCTTCGTTTAAATATGGTGACTCGAACCTAATAACAAATTGTTACACAAGGCATCATGGGCTCAAAAGCTATTTTTTAAAAGGTATTTTGAGTTCCAAAAAGGGTAAGTTCAGAAAAGGTTTATTTCAAACTTTCAATCTTTTAAATTTGATCTCAAACAACAAGCACAAAGAGGGTTTGAACTTTATCAGAGAGGCTAGGGTTTCAACTCCAATTAAAACAATACATAAATCGATTTTTAAAAGCACTGTTGTTATTTTTTTGTCAGAAGTGCTAAGAGCTGTTTTAAAGGAGGAGAAAGATAAAAACGAGGATTTATTCAATTTTTTGGAATTCATGATTCTATGGTTTGATAATAACAGCTTTAATCCAAATTTCCACTTAAAATTTTTACTCGATCTCACAAAATACATAGGTTTTTATCCAAATACATCAAATCAAAATTACCCCTATTTTGACCCTAATAATGGTTCTTTTTCTGATATAATTAATTCAGAAAACCTTATTTTAGGTGAAGATTTAGATGGATTTAAAAAATTGCTAAAGCTTAATCTAGATAAAATTGAAATGTTACATTTAGGTAATAATATTCGTAAAAAGCTTTTAAACCATTTAATGATCTATTACAGCATACATTTACAACATTTCACTTACCCCAAATCTATAAAAGTATTTAATGATGTTTTTAGTGATAAAAAATAAGAAAATTATATTATGCGTTTTTCTTTTTTGTTCGTTTGGTTATGGTCAGACGGTCTATGTTGAAGATAAAAATACTGGTGAAGTAATTGAGAACGTTTCTATTTATTCTTCAGATAAGTCCAAAAGTACAATCACTAATTATGAGGGTAAAGCTTCAATTGACGATTTCATCAAATCAATCCCGGTAATTTTTCAAATAAATGGATATAATGATTTAAAAATTAATCTAAATAATTACAAAGAAGTCATATACATTGAAATGACACCAAAAATTGAAAACCTTGACGGAGTTGTTTTATCTGTTGCCAGATCAAAAACTGCAAAAAATAAAATAGCAGAAAAAGTAAATATTATTTCAGCTAAACAAATAAAAAAGAACATAATCCAAACTGGTGCTGAAATCCTAGAACTAAGCCCAAGTGTCAGAATTCAGAAATCACAAGGTGGTGGCGGAAGTCCTGTTTTAAGGGGTTTTGAAGCAAACAGAGTTTTATTAGTAGTTGATGGAGTGAGAATGAATAATGCAATTTATAGATCTGGGCATCTACAAAATGCGATAACTATTTCTCCACACACTCTCGACAGGGTTGAAGTTACTTTTGGTTCATCATCTGTGGGATATGGTTCTGATGCCCTAGGAGGAGTAATTCATTATTATACTAAAACCCCAGACATAAATAGTGACATAAAAAATAAAAATGAGTTTAATTCAGATTTTAATTATGCAAATACATCTAGTATTAATAATCTTACTTCAAATTGGAGTTTCAAAAATTGGGGTTCAATAACTAGTATTAGTTTCTCAAGTTATGGAGATATAAAAATGGGGAGTAAAAACTCTCATGGATATGAAGGTTGGGGATTAACAAATTTTTTCTCAGAAAATACCGATACATTTTATAAATCAACCCCTACTTTAAATCCAAATCCGTTAGTACAAAAAAATACTGGATACAGTCAATTTGATTTATTTCAAAAGTTTCGATTCAAACTTCCTGGTCAAAGTTATCTTTCAATGAATTTACAACTATCTAACTCCTCCAATATAAATCGATATGATAAGCTAAATGAAATTCGAAATGGAAATTTGAGATATGCTCAGTGGTACTATGGCCCACAAAAAAGATTTTTGTTTTCACCTAAATTTGAATTTTTTAGAGGTTCTCCGCTACTAAAAAGTGGTGTTATTACTCTGGCATTTCAGGATATCAAAGAATCAAGAGTTGATAGAAAATTTGAAAGTTTGAATAAAAATCATCAATTTGAACAAGTATCCGTTTTAAGTTTAAATGCAGATTTCTCAGCAAAACCATCAAACAAAATTAATACCTCATACGGAATTGAAATTATCCAAAATAATGTAAAATCAAATGCATACTCATCAGAGATAAATATATCTGGAAATCGAGTTGTGAAATATTTTAATAGAAAATCTATTCCAAGTAGATACCCAAGTAACGGTAGCTATTACAAAAGTGCTGCTGGATATATCAATTTTATTTGGGATCTTAATAATTTACTTTCACTCAATTTTGGTTCAAGAATCACATACACTGATCTAGGTGGGTCATGGAAAGAAGAAGCTTTGATAAACTCGTTATTGTCTGAAATTTCAATCAATAACTGGGCTATAACGAATACAATAGCAGCAATCTATAATCCTGTAAAGAGAATACAGTTAAATTTTGTTTTATCGAGTGGTTTTAGAAACCCTAATATCGACGATATAGGAAAAATTAGAGAGAGTGGTGGGTTTCTAATTGTTCCAAACCCTTTTCTCAAACCGGAGTATGCATATAATCTTGATGCTGGTATTTCATTTGAGTCTGAAAATGGACTTTATAATTTTAATTTAAGAGGATTTGGATCACTAATATCACGACACATAGTAAGATCAGAATATGAAATTTTTGCTGACAAAAGTACTGATGACCCTGATACTATTTTATTTAATGGTGAAGAAATATCTACATTAGCAAATAAAAATCTAGGTAATAGATATGTTTATGGCGGATCTCTTGAAAGTAATATCAAACTGAATGAAAAACTAAATACAAGAGCTAGTTTGACATATACCAGAGGTAAAAAAAGTTTTAAAAATGGCCCAATGCCTTCAATACCCCCTTTTTTTGGAAATTACTCAATTAATTATAGTGGCTCCAAGCTAGACGCTCAATTAATTTGGAATTTTAGCAATGCGAAAAATCCCAATGACTATAGTTATGGTGGAGAGGATGGTCTGGATGAAACACCATTAATTATTAATAACCAATATGCGGGAACTCCCGCTTGGGAAATTTTTTCAATAATTGCAAATTATAGATACAACAGTTCTACAACAATAAAAGCTGGATTAAACAATATATTTGATACACATTACAGAACATTTGCTTCAGGAATATCTCAACCAGGCAGAAGTGTTCAACTTGGAATTAGTATTGATTTCTGAGTTTTTCTATTTTATTTAACTTCATTTTTTTTTAAATTGATTACTTTCGCTACTCCAGTAAAATGATAGATAATGTCTTACAAGGAATATAAAAAATTAGATCTTATATCAATTTCCAAAGATGTATTAGATTTCTGGAAAAAAGAATCTGTTTTTAATCAAAGTATTTTTAATAGAAAAAATAATAAGCCCTACATTTTTTATGAAGGCCCGCCATCAGCAAATGGAATTCCTGGTATTCATCACCTAATGGCAAGAACAATAAAGGATATTTTCTGTCGGTTCAAAACTCAAAAAGGTTTTTTCGTGGAAAGAAAAGCTGGTTGGGACACGCATGGTCTACCAGTTGAATTAGGAGTTGAGAAAGAGTTAGGTATTACAAAAAATGAAATTGGGAAATCTATTAGTATTGAAGAATACAACAATGCTTGTAAGAGAGCTGTAATGCGCTATACAGATATATGGAATAATCTTACAGAAAAAATGGGTTATTGGGTTAATATGGATGATCCATATGTCACTTTTGATGCAAAATATATGGAAAGTGTTTGGTGGCTGATTAAAGAAATTTATAATAAAGGTAATTTGTATAAAGGATATAGTATTCAGCCATACTCCCCGAAAGCTGGAACTGGAATTAGCTCACATGAATTAAACCAACCTGGAACATACAAAGATGTCACAGATACATCTGTAACAGCGATGTTTAAGACAATTAAATCTAGTCTTCCATCACGACTTAAAAGTGAGAAAGATCTTTATATTCTCGCTTGGACAACAACACCTTGGACACTCCCATCAAATACTGCATTAACTGTTGGAAAAGGAATAGAATATTTAATTATTGAAACATTTAATCAATACACTTTTCTTCCAATCAGAATTTTAATTGCAAAAAAACTAATTGATAAACAATTTGGAAATAGATACATTATTGTGAATGATGCTTCAAAACTAAAATCATTCAACAAAAAAAATAAGATGATTCCCTATCTAATAGTGAGCTCCCATTTAGGTAAAGATTTAATTGGTATCAGGTATGAACAATTATGGAATGAATCACCTGTTCCTGCATCAAACCCAGGAGATGCATTTAGAGTTATCGAGGGTGATTTTGTTACCGTAGATGACGGAACAGGTATCGTTCATACAGCTCCGACTTTCGGTGCCGACGATGCTAGAGTTGCTAAAGAATCAATTCCTGAGGTACCACCGCTACTTGTATTAGATGAAAATAAAAATTATGTGCCATTGGTGGATTTAGATGGAAAGTTCAGGAAAGAAGTTCCATCTCTTGCTGGAAAATATGTGAAAAATGAATATTATTCAAAAGAAAAAACTCCCGATCGCTCAGTGGATGTTGAAATTGCAATAAAACTGAAGGAAAAAAATCTTGCCTTCAAAGTTGAAAAACATAGGCATTCATATCCAAATTGTTGGAGAACGGATAAACCAATTCTCTACTATCCACTAGATTCATGGTTCATAAGAATAGATAATGTTCAAGATAAGATGGTCACCCTTAATAAGTCAATAAATTGGAAGCCAAAATCAACTGGTGAAAAGAGGTTTAGTAATTGGCTTAGGAATGCAAACGACTGGAATTTGTCACGCTCAAGGTTTTGGGGGATTCCTTTACCTATATGGTCATCTAAAGATAAATCTGAAATAAAAGTAATCGGCTCGGTTTCTGAATTAATTCATGAAATAAATAAATCGGTGGATGCTGGATTCATGAAAAAAAATCCTTTTATAAATTTTTTGTTGGGCGATATGTCACAAAAAAATTATTCTAATATTGATTTACATAAAAATATTGTCGATAAAATCGTTTTAACTGATCCAAAGGGAAAAATCGCATTATACCGTGAAAATGATTTAATAGATGTTTGGTTTGATTCAGGTTCTATGCCCTATGCGCAGTGGCATTACCCTTTTGAAAATAAAGAAAAAATTGATAATGAAAAGTCATATCCAGCTGATTTCATTGCAGAAGGAGTTGACCAAACTAGAGGCTGGTTCTACACACTACATGCTATTAGCTCAATAGTTTTCAATAAAGTAGCATATAAAAATGTCATTTCAAATGGTTTAGTATTAGATAAACAAGGACAAAAAATGTCAAAAAGGTTGGGTAATAGTATAGATCCCTTCAAAATTCTTAATGATTATGGCCCCGATGCCACCAGATGGTATATGATCTCAAATACAAATCCATGGGATAATTTAAAATTTGATTTAAATGGAATATTAGAAATTCAAAGAAAATTTTTTGGAACCCTACATAACACATACTCATTTTTTAGTCTTTATGCTAACATCGATGGTTTTACTCCTGAGAAGAGTATGAATGATAAGAAACAAAAAAATGAGCTTGATAATTGGATAATATCAGAGCTTAACAGTCTTATACTTGAAGTAGAATCTTATTATGAAGATTATGAACCAACTAAAGTTTGCCGATCTATTTCAGAATTTGTTCAAGAAAAACTAAGTAACTGGTATGTAAGATTAAACAGAAGAAGATTTTGGAAGGGTCAATATGGTGAAGATAAAAATTCTGCTTATCAAACTCTATATGATTGTTTGATCTCTGTAGCTAAGCTTTCAGCTCCTATATCACCTTTCTACATGGAAAGACTATACAGAGATTTAACAATAAATTTTCCGGGTATGAAATACCCCAAATCAGTTCACTTAACTGATTTTCCGTGTTTTGATAAAAACAAAATCGACTTAAGCTTACAAAAAAGAATTAATAAAGCTAGAATTATCACATCATTGGCATTATCACTCAGAAAAAAAGAGCAAATAAAAGTTCGTCAGCCATTAAAAAGAATTATGATTCCTATTAATAGCGAAAAGGAACGTAATGATATACTATCAATTGAAGAACAATTAAAATCTGAAATCAATGTAAAAGAAATTAAAGTAATCGATGGAGACAGTGGAATCTTAGTTAAGCAAATAAAACCAAATTTTAAAATTTTAGGGCCTCGCTTTGGAAAAGATATAAAACATATTACATCTTTTACAAATCAAATGACTTCGGATGACATATCAAAACTTGAGCAAAATGGTAGAATTGAATTAAAATTTAATGAAAAAAAGTTTAATTTAGCTAGTAGTGATTTCGAAATTAGTTCAAAAGATATTGCAGGTTGGATAGTTGCTCGAAGTAATATGATTACTGTTGCACTTGACATAACCTTGACACAAACTTTAATTGATGAGGGGATCGCTCGTGAATTTGTAAATAAAATTCAAAACTATAGAAAAGATCTAGGTCTTGAAGTCACAGATACTATTAAGATATTTGTTACACCAGATCCTATATTAAATCAAGTCATAATGTCTTTTAAAAAATACATACAAGAAGAAACACTTGCTAAATCTATTACAGGTGATGAAAACATAAAAGGTTTAGATTTAGAATTTGATAAAATAAAAACTTCTCTGATGATTAAAAAAATTAATTAAATGGAAACTACAAACCGTTATAGTGATAAAGATCTAGCAAAATTTAAAAAGCTAATTGAAGAAAAAATCATTAAAGCAAATGAGGATTTGAGTCTACTTAAAAGCTCTTACATGAATGATGGTGATAATGGAACTGAAGACACCTCCCCAACCTTCAAGGCTTTTGAGGAAGGCTCTGAAACTATGTCAAAAGAAGCAAATGCACAACTTGCATTAAGACAAGAAAAATTTATTCGAGATCTAAAAAATGCATTAGTTCGAATTGAAAACAAAACATACGGGATTTGCCGAGTTACAGGTAAACTAATTAATAAAAACCGTTTAAATCTAGTGCCTCACGCTACTTTAAGTATTGATGCGAAAAATATGCAAAAATGAGGTAGTTTAGTATATTTTAAAAACTTTATTAACATTCATATCACACATATGAAATCCCAATTTATCAGTGAACTATCTACTAGAAAAGCCTTCATTTTTATTCTTACAATTATATTAATTGATCAAATCACAAAATTCTATGTTAAATTAAATTTCCCAATAACTCTTTACAGTGGTGATGCAATAATTAATTGGAGATTTTTCAAAATACTATTTGTTGAAAATAAGGGTATGGCTATGGGTGCAAGGCTTGAAAATATTATTCCATTTTTAAGTGAAAAAAATGCAAAACTTATTCTTACATTATTTAGAATAGGTGCAATCTTAGCAATTGGTTTATGGATGAAAAAATTATTTAAAAAAAAGAATTCAATCCATTTAAAATGGGCTCTTTGTTTAATAATTGCTGGAGCAATCGGAAATATTATCGACTCGATATTTTATGGAGTAATTTTCAGCGATAGCTATGGACAAATAGCAACATTTCTTCCAGATAAAGGTTATGCCCCAATGCTTTACGGAAATGTTGTTGATATGATTCAAGTCCCTTTATTTGAATGGACTTGGCCAGAATGGGTTCCTTTTATCGGCGGCCAAGATTATTTGTTTTTTCAATACATATTTAATATCGCAGATTCATCAATTACTTTCGGGGCAGCAATAATTATATTTTTTAACAAAAAAATATTTAATGAAAATTAAAAATAGAGTTTGAGGTAATTGCATAGTCTAATGAAACATCATTTTTTGAAACATCAATTATGGAGTCTACTGGTTCAAAAAATGAGATTCCTATCTTAATAATATCCTTTCTACAAGTTTTTAAAAATCTATCATAATATCCTTTTCCATAACCGACCCTATTTCCATAGAGATCAAAAATAATTAGTGGAATTATTACTACATCTAATATACTAGGTTCAACAATTTTATCATTTTGACTAAATGGCTCAAGAATTCCAAATGAATTTTCTTTAAGTACTGTTTTTTCCGTCAACAAAACATGTTCAAGACTATTTTTATCAATCATCTTTGGAACTACAACACTTTTATTTTTTTTAAATAAAATATCCTGAATAAAATTCGTATTCAATTCTTTTTTCTTTTTAGAAGTCAAAAAAATATGATAAAACTTTTTGTCCCATATGGGAATCTTAAACAATTTATTTGAGATTGACAAACTACTTTCCTCAATTTGTTTAATAGACAAGCTTTTTCTCATAAAGCTATATTTATTTCTTAATTCTGACTTATTATTTACCATAATTTATATTATCTAAATTTAGTGTTATTATTACTATTGGATTTGGAAGAAGTAAATAAGATAAACTAAATTTAAAGCATGAAAATTTCTGATCTAGAAGTTCAAATAAAAATATTACCTGAAAGTCCGGGAATATATAAATTTTTCGATATTAATAATAACATAATTTATATTGGTAAAGCTATAAATATAAAAAAAAGAGTGGTTTCTTACTTTAATACAAAACATACTCATTTTAGAACCAAGTTATTAGTTAAACAAATATTCAAAATCGAAAATATTGTTGTTGAAACTGAAATGGATGCTCTATTACTCGAAAATAATCTTATTAAAAAATTCAAACCGAAGTATAATGTGATGTTGAAGGATGATAAAACATATCCATGGATTTGTATTGAAAGGGAACCCAAGCCTAGAATATACTACACAAGAAAATATGACAAAAAAAATGGGGAATTTTTTGGTCCCTTTACAAATGTAAAAAGTGTGAAATTTTTAATCAAACTAATTAAAAATGTTTATCCGTTTTTAAATCACGAATTGATTCATTTATTAAAAAAAGAAGAAAAAGAAATAAGTTTATCTGAGATAAATAAAAATTTTCTTGCTATTAAGTCAATGATTAATGGAAACTTTAGGGATTCATTAAACGATTTTAAATTAAAAATGGAAAAGTTGTCATCAAAAATGAGATACGAAGAAGCACAGAAAGAAAAAGAAAAAATTGATATTCTATTAAATTATCAAGTAAAATCAACCATCGTTAATCCTAAAATTTCAAATATTGATGTGTACTCTATTTTCACTGATGAAAGTTTTTCTTACGTAAATTTTATGCAAATTTCCCATGGAGCAATAATTAGCTCCTACACCCTTGAAATAAAAAAAAGGTTAGATGAAAGTGATTCAGAAATACTAAAAATCTCAATTATAGAATTAAGACAACGCTTCAATTCAAAATCTAAAGAAATTTTAATTCCTTTTACTATTAATCTCGGAAATAATATAAAATGTACAGTTCCAATATTGGGAGATAAAAAAAAGCTCATTGATTTATCTCTTAAAAATGCGAAATCTTTCAGGATGGAAAGATTTAAACAGTTAAAAATTATAGATCCTGACAGGCATCACGAAAGAGTTCTAAACCAAATGAAAATTGATTTAAAATTAAAATTAAATCCATATCACATTGAGTGTTTCGATAATTCTAATATTCAAGGTAAAAGTCCAGCTTCATCATGTGTTGTTTTTAAAAACTCAAAACCATCTAAAAATGAATACCGTCATTATAATATCAAAACAGTTGACGGACCTGACGATTACTCATCTATGGAGGAGGTAGTATACAGACGATATTTTCGACTAAAAAAAGAAAAATGTCCTTTGCCAGAATTAATAATTATTGACGGTGGCAAAGGTCAACTTTCTTCAGCTATCAAAAGTCTAGAAAAATTAAAATTACGAAACAAAATTGCAGTTATTGGAATCGCAAAACGATTGGAAGAAATCTATTTTCCAAATGATTCTATTCCATTATATCTCGACAAAAAATCAGAAACTTTAAAAATTATTCAACGTATCAGAAATGAAGCACATCGTTTTGCGATTAAGCTTCATAGAAATAAAAGAAGTAAAAAATCTTTAACATCAAGTTTAGATAATATCGAAGGTGTTGGAGAAAAAACAAAAATAAAACTCATTCAATACTTTAAAACATTTAAAAATATCAAACAAGCTTCAGAAAAAGAATTGATTAAATCTGTAGGTAATCACAGAGCTAAAATTATATTTAATTTCATGAATTCTAAAAGCTAGTTATTTTTATTTGATATTTATTAATTTCATAATTAACCTGATGACCTATAAATTCAAAAAAACTTTTCAATTGATAATTTTATTTATAAATGTTTCTTTTTCAATTCTTTCGGGTCAAGAAAATCAAACGGAAGAAGAAATAAAATCTCTTAATGAGGATGAAATAGCATTCAAACATTCAGAATGGCTTGAATACAGGTTACATTATGGAATTTTTAATGCAAGTTATGTTTCACTCTCATTAAATAAAGAAAAACTTAATGGTACAGACATATTTCATGCTAGGGGCTATGGAAAATCAACAGGGTTGCTTCGGTTTTTTTTTAAGGTGGAAGATATTTATGAAAGTTATTTCAATATTAATAAAACTCAACCACTAAGATTTATCAGAAATATTGACGAAGGAGGGTATACAAAAAATACAATTATTGATTTTGACATAAATAAAAAAACCGCATTCGTTAATGATATAAAAAATAATCAGAAGTCAAATCATAAAATTGAAAAAAATACTCAGGATCTAATCTCAACATTTTACTACTTGAGAAATTATTTTTCAAGAGATAAAGTAAAAATAAACGAAAGCTTAGATGTAAATATTTTTTTTGATAAGGAAAATTATAAGTTTAACTTGAAATTCTTGGGGGTTGAAATCTTAAATACAAAATTTGGTCAAATTGAATGTCTAAAATTCCTGCCGGTTGTACAACAGGGTCGTATTTTTCGAGAAGAAGAGAGTGTGACTCTCTGGGTGTCA
>TARA_B100001057_G_scaffold458716_1_pt1 | contig 21610 bp, 18 predicted proteins | sample TARA_B100001057 | Tara Oceans TARA_B100001057 (sample SAMEA2621839) | marine metagenome | biome: marine biome (ENVO:00000447); feature: surface water layer (ENVO:00002042); material: "saline water (ENVO:00002010), including plankton (ENVO:xxxxxxxx)" | depth 5 m
ATTTAAGTAGTTATCTTTGCCGAAATGTCTAATAATAAACATAAAGCAGGATTTGTTTCAATAATTGGTAGACCAAATGTTGGTAAATCGACCTTGATAAACTCTTTAATGAAGGAGAAACTGTCTATTATAACATCTAAGTCTCAAACTACTAGACATAGAATTAGGGGGATAATAAACGGGGATAATTATCAAATTGTTTTGTCAGACACTCCAGGAATATTAAATCCTAGTTATAAGCTTCAAGAGGCAATGATGAAGTTTATAAAAGAAACTTTGATAGATTCTGATTTTTTGGTAATTGTTGAAGAAGTTGGGAATAAAGAATTATTCGATGATTCTTTAATTCAAAAGTTAAATTCTTTTAAGATTCCTATAATTTTATTAATTAATAAAATCGATCTTTCCACTCAGGATGAGTTGGAAGACTCGATCGCTCATTGGAAATCAATTTTTCCAGATATTGAAATTTACCCTGTGTCAGCAATTGAGGGATTCTTTATTGATGAATTAATTGAGATTTTCAAAGAAAAAATTCCATCATCTCCTCCATTTTTTCCTAAAGACCAATTTACTGACAGACCAGAGAGATTCTTTGTAAATGAATCTATTAGGGAGCAGATCCTTATTCACTATGATAAAGAAGTTCCATATTCTGTTGAAGTAATAACTGAGGATTTTAAAGAATCACCAAAAATTATTAAAATTAGATCTATAATTTTAGTAGAAAGAGAGTCGCAAAAAGGAATTTTAATAGGCCACAATGGTTCTGCACTCAAAAGAGTTGCAACTAAGGCTAGAAATAATCTTGAAAAATTCTTTGGAAAAAAAATATTTTTAGAAGTATTTATTAAAGTAAAAAAGAATTGGAGAAATGACCCATCATCCTTAAGAAAATTTGGATATAATTAAATGAGTGGAATTGTAGCAATTGTCGGAAGACCTAATGTTGGTAAATCAACTCTTTTCAATAGACTAATTGAAAAGAGAGAAGCTATTGTTGATGAGGTTAGCGGAGTGACAAGAGATAGACATTATGGTAATTCCGATTGGAACGGAGTTGAGTTTAGTGTTATTGATACTGGAGGATATCTTCCTGAAAGTGATGATGTGTTTCAAAAAGAGATTGATAAGCAAGTAATTTTAGCTATTGACGAAGCTGATGTAATATTATTTTTAGTTGATGTTAAAGATGGTCTGACTGGCGTTGATCAGTCTATAGCTGATTTGCTTCATAAATCTTCAAAAGAAACTTTGCTTTTAGTAAACAAGGTTGATAATTCTAAATTAATAGATGACTCTAATGAATTTTATTCATTAGGTTTTGAAAATTTATTCTGCCTATCATCTATTAACGGATCTGGAACAGGTGAATTTCTTGATTTACTTGCACAAAAACTTCCAAAGGAGGACTTAACTATTTCTAATGTTCCTAAGTTTGCTGTTGTTGGAAGGCCCAATGCAGGAAAGTCATCATTTATTAATTCTCTTATAGGAAAAGACAGATTCATTGTTACTGATGTAGCAGGAACAACTAGAGACAGCCTCTATACTCAATATAATCAATATGGCTTTGAATTTGAATTGATTGATACAGCAGGAATAAGAAGAAAAACTAAAGTCTCTGAAGATATTGAATTTTATTCAATTTTAAGATCCATAAGAGCTATTGAAAACTCAGATACATGCTTACTTCTATTTGATGTAGAAAGGGGATTTGACTCACAAGTTCAAAATATTTTTTGGCTTGCAGCAAAAAATAAAAAAGGAGTTGTAATTCTTGTAAATAAATGGGATACAGTAAGTAAAGATAATCAAACATCTAAACAAATCGAAGAAGATATAACTTCAAAAATATCCCCTTTTATTGATGTTCCAATAGTTTTTATATCTGCTCTAACTAAACAAAGAATTTTTGACGCAATTAAGGTAGCCATGGAAGTTAATGAAAGAAGAAATTATAAAATACCAACAAAGAAACTTAATGACCTGATATTACCAATTATTGAACAAAAACCACCTCCAAGCACCAAAGGAAAATATGTTAAAATTAAATTTTGTAGACAATTGCCTACAAAGTATCCACAGTTTGCATTTTATTGTAACCTTCCTCAATATATTAAGGATCCATACAAACGATTCCTAGAAAACCAGATCAGAAAAAATTATGATTTTTCTGGAGTGCCAATTGATATATTTTTAAGAAAAAAATAGTTAAAGGTTTTTTTTAATTTCCTTCAATTCATCTTTTATCCTGTTTAGTTTCTTTAAAATTAATAGATTTTCAGACTCTGAAATATCTTTAGAATTTAGTCTCTTTTTTGCACCCTGAATAGTAAGTCCATCTTTTTTTAACATGGTATAAATAATCGAAATAGTTTCAATATTTTTTTTTGTATACTTTCTTATGCCTGATGGTTTAATCAATGGTTTTATCTGATTGAATTCTTTTTCCCAGAATCTTAAAAGTGATGTATTAACCTCAAAGTATGAGGCAACTTCGCTTATGCTATAGTATTTTTTTTCTGGAAGATTCCCAAACATGTTTTAGTCAAGAGATTGATTCTCTTGTGATGCAAGATTTACTAACTCTTTAAACTCATCAGGAGATAAACTGCCAGAATAAAAGTTAATTGGATTTATTTTTTTTCCATCTTTAATAATCTCATAATGAAGATGAGGAGCTACAGATCTACCTGTGTTTCCAACATATCCAATTAGATCACCTCTTTTCACCTTGTAGCCTCTCTTAACAGTAATTTTACTCATGTGGGCATATATGCTTTCATATCCGAATCCATGATTAATTCTTACATGATTTCCAAATCCAACAGCTCTATTATCTGCCCTAGTCACTCTTCCGTCCCCAGTTGCATATATTGGAGTTCCTGTCTTAGCAGAAAAATCCATTCCAAAATGCATAGTTCTCATTTTTGTAAAAGGGTCAATCCTATAACCATATCCTGAAGCCATTCTTTTTAAGTCAGACATATCTACAGGTTGGATACTTGGAATAGATGTTAGTAAAGACTCTTTATTTTTTGCTAGAAGTTCAATTTCATCTAAAGATTTTGATTGAATTACTAATTCTTTTGTTAAGATGTCAATCCTTTCAGTGGTATTGACAATAAGATCTGAGCTCTCATAACCTTCTAAGTAGTTATACCTATTAACTCCTCCAAATCCAGCTCTTCTTTGTTCCTCGGGAATTGGACTAGCCTCAAAATAAACTCTGTAAAGACTATTATCTCTATTTTCAATGTTTGCAAGAGTTGACTCAACTTGATCTAGTTTTTTATTTAAGACTTTAAGTTGTAATTTATAATTATTAATTTCCCTAGTTTGCACAATCTCTTTAGGAGTATCAATAAAATCTGTATTTAGAAGTATTATTGTTATAAAAGATCCAATAATCACCGAGCTAATTAAGAATAATGATAATTTGTAAAAACGTTGAATAAAAGTTCTTTTAATTGGTACAAACTCTAAATTATCAGAATCAAAATAATATTTAGTTTTGGACATAGATCAATTTGTTGTAATTTCAAGACTTTAATAAGCTTGAAACTTCTACAAATATAAAAAAAATGAATTCATCTGTTGTTAGAGAAAAGTTTTTTGAATTCTTTAAAGACAAACAGCATGAAATAATTCCATCTGCTTCTGTAATCAACAAGTCAGATAAACACTTAATGTTTACTAATGCTGGAATGAATCAATTTAGAAATATTTTTACTGGGGATCAGAATTCAAAATTTTCTAGAGTTGCAAACTCTCAAAAATGTTTAAGAGTTTCTGGTAAACATAATGATCTAGAGGAAGTAGGAATTGACACATATCATCATACTTTTTTTGAGATGCTTGGTAATTGGAGTTTTGGAGATTATTTTAAAAAAGAAATTATTGGATGGTCCTATGAACTGATGACAAAAGTATATGGATTAAAAAGTGAGGATTTGTATGTGTCGGTTTTTGAAGGCTCAAAAGATGATAAATTGGATTACGATGTAGAAACATTTAATGAATGGAAAAAGTATTTTTCTGAAGATAAAATTATAAATGGTAATAAGAAAGACAATTTTTGGGAAATGGGAGATATTGGTCCTTGTGGTCCTTGCTCAGAGCTTCATGTTGATCTTAGATCACCTGAAGAAAAAAAGAAAGTAAAAGGATCAGAACTTGTAAATAAAGATCATCCTCAAGTTTTAGAAATATGGAATCTAGTTTTCATTCAATTTAATAGAAAGAAAGATGGCTCTCTCATAAAACTTGATAAACAATATGTTGACACTGGTATGGGATTAGAGAGGTTATGCATGGCACTTCAAAAGAAAGACTCAACATATGAAACAGATTTATTTTCTAGCATAATTAGTGAAATAGAAGATATTACCAACAAAAAATATTTAGACGGTGATGAAAGAATTGATATTGGAATAAGAGTAATATCTGATCATTTAAGGGCTATTGTATTTACAATATTAGATGGACAAATTCCGGGTAATACAGGTCCTGGTTATGTAATTCGAAGAATACTTAGAAGAGCAATAAGATATGCTTATACAAATCTTGGAATACAAGAGCCATTCATTTATAAATTAGTTGATAGGATTGAAGATCAGTTTTCTACTTTATATCCTAATATTATTAATCAAAAAGATTTTATTAAGTCAATTATAAAAGATGAGGAGAAGGGTTTTTTGAAAACATTAAACCAAGGTTTAATTCTAATTAATGATCTTATGGAATCTAATACTAATAATCAACTTATAAAGGGTGATGATGCCTTCAGATTATATGATACTTTTGGATTCCCAATTGATTTAACATCTTTAATTGCAAGTGAACAGTCTTTCAAAGTTGATATTGATGGATTCAATAAAAACATGAAAATCCAAAAAAATAGATCAAAGCCAAAAAAGAATAATGACTTATCTGACTGGATTTTAATAAATGATAATATTTCGAGTAGTGTTTTCAAAGGTTATGACCTTAATGAAGTTGATGCTAAAATATGTAAATATAGAGAAGCTAAATCTGAGGATGGTAGTATAAATTATCATATTGTAACCGATGTGACAACATTTTACCCCGAGGGTGGAGGACAAATAGGGGATACTGGTAAACTTATTTCTTCCACTGATGAAATTCAAGTCATTGATACATTAAAAGATAGTGGTTATATTATACATTTAACTAAAAAATTACCTTCTGATTTAAAATCTCAAGTTGAGCTAAAAATTAATCCTGATAGGAGATCTTCAATTGAACGAAATCATACTAGTACACATTTATTACATCAAGCACTCAGAAAGTTACTTGGAGAACATGTTGAACAAAAGGGTTCAATGATATCAGATAAGATGTTCAGATTTGATTTCTCGCATCCAACTAAACTTTCCAGTTCAGATTTAGATTCAATAAATAGCTTTGTTAATTCAAAAATAAAGGAGTCAATTCCACTTATTGAAAATAGAGAAGAGGATTATGAGACAGCAATAAATGATGGAGCAATTGGTTTGTTTACAGAAAAATACGAAGATAAGGTAAGAACGGTTAAATTTAATGAATCATACGAGCTATGCGGTGGCACTCATGTTAAAAATACAAATAAATTAAAAAAATTTCTTATAATTTCAGAAGGTTCTCAGGCTTTTGGAATAAGAAGAATTACAGCAACATGTAATGAAAAAATTATCCTAAAGGAGCTTGAAAAGAAGAAAGCTTCACAAGAAAAAGTTACCGATGAAAAAGCAAATAAAGAATTAAAAAAACAAATTGAACTTCAAAATAAAGTTAAGGTTCAGGAAAGTAAAAAAGTTATATTACAAAAAATTAATAATATAGGTGAGATAAATTTTTTTGTAGATGTGTTTGACCTGGATCCAAGATCTATTAAAGAGCTTTGTTTTTTGTTATCAGATCAAATAGATAATCTTTTTCTAGTTATATTGTCTGTTAACAATAATAAGGTTTTTATCTCTTGCTTTATCTCTAAAAATCTAGTTGAAAAAAAGGGAATCAGTGCTTCTAAGATAGTAAAAGAATTGTCACCATTAATAAATGGAAGCGGCGGTGGACAAAATTTTTATGCGACTGGAGGGGGAACCAATATTAAAGGAATAAGCGATGTTATATCAAAATCTCAGAATATTGTTAATCAGATATAGGAGGAAACTTTTCTAAAATTTTTACAACAAAGTCATTAATCATTTTGTCCCTGTTATTTGAATATTCATTTAGAACACCAACACCTTTTCCTTGCCATACAAGTTGTTGATTCTTACTGTCAATTATGTTGACATAAAGAGTACCCTGTATTCTTGAATAACCAGATGAATATGGATAACGATATGCAAACGGATACCATACATAAGGAAGATAGTTATTTACATAAATTCTTTCTTTTGATTTAGTTTCAAATGTAACAAATAAATCAGGAGAATTCGATCTTTCCAGGCCTTTAGATTTTAACCCAGTATCTAATGATCTTAATATTCTTTTTTTATCAAGATCTGATATTTCAACTTCATCAATATCTGGTTGATAGAAAGAATAAGAGTTGTAAGTATCAAAATTTACATCAGAATCATAATCATATTGCACATATATTCCACATGAATTTATGACAAATATAAATGTGAATAATATTATTTTAAAGGAGAAGTTTTTTTTCATAATTTTCTATTAATAAAGTTATGAAAAAATTCCTTTTCTTGATAACGTTAATTTTACTTTCATCATGCTCTGCTTTTAAAACACCTTTAGCTTATGACAATTCTGTTGAAAATAAAATAAATCTTTACATTAAAAAATTTGCACCTGCTGCTGTTAAAAACATGAGATTCTATAAAATTCCAGCAAGTATAACCCTGGCTCAAGGAGTCCTTGAATCAGGTTATGGTGAGGGTACTTTAGCAAAAAAAGCAAATAATCATTTTGGAATTAAATGTCACAATGGATGGAAAGGTAAGTCAATTAGACATGATGATGACGCAAAGGATGAGTGTTTTAGATCATATAAGAATCCATTAAGATCTTATCGAGATCATTCTTTGTTTTTAGTTGATAGAGATAGGTACAGCTTTCTGTTTAAATTAAAAAGGAAAGATTATAAAGGGTGGGCGATAGGTTTAAAAGCAGCGGGTTATGCAACTGATCCAAAATATGCAGAGAAACTAATAGGTTTAATTGAAAGATTTGATTTAACTCGCTTTGATGAATAAATCTTCATTACTTTTATAAATAATAATCAAATCTTTGCCTCTTAATTCTTTAGTTATTTTATCCCACTTTTTATTAGAAAAATCAAATTCACTTTTAAAAAGATTTAATTCACATTCACCTTTTTTTCTGAGTCTATCAAGTATGATTTTGGCCTCATCAGAAATTACAGGTTCGTCTTTTAAAGGTTTCATTTGAGGAAAAAATAGAACCTCTTGTATTGAAGTTTGGTTTGTCATCAACATAACTAATCTATCTAATCCAACCCCAATTCCAGATGTTGGGGGCATTCCATATTCCAATGATTTTATAAAGTCCATGTCAATAAACATTGCTTCATCATCACCTTTCTTACTTAACTCAAGTTGATTCTCAAACCTTTTAAGCTGATCAACTGGGTCATTAAGCTCAGAATATGCATTTGCAATTTCCATACCATTTACAATAAGTTCAAACCTCTCTGTTAGATTTGGGTCTGATCTGTGCTCCTTAGTCAATGGACTCATTGACTTTGGGTAGTCAATAATAAATGTTGGATTTATAAAATTCTTTTCGCATTTGTTTCCAAAGATAGCATCTATCAATTTCCCTTCACCCATACTTTCATCGACTTCAATTGATAACTCGTTACATATTGACCTTAACTCATCTTCATCCATACCAGAAATATTAAATCCAGTAAATTTCTTTATTGCATCTAGTATTGAAATTCTTTCATATGGAGCTTTAAAATCTATTAATTTTGAATCATACTCAATTTTAGTTTTACCATTTACCTCAACACATATTTTTTCAATTAACGACTCAGTTAATTCCATCATCCAAAAGTAGTCCTTGTAAGCAACATAAAGTTCGAGAATAGTAAATTCTGGGTTATGATTTTTATCCATGCCCTCATTTCTAAAATCTCTTGAGAATTCGTAAACAGCTTCAAACCCACCAACAATTAATTTTTTTAAAAATAACTCATCCGAGATTCTTAAATATAAAGGAATATCTAATGCGTTGTGATGAGTTATAAAGGGTCTTGCAGTTGCGCCTCCTGGTATAGGCTGTAATATTGGAGTCTCAACTTCAAGGTATGATTTATCATTTAAAAAATTTCTTATGGTGTTTATGATCTTTGTTCTTTTTACAAAAGTATCTTTAACTTGAGAATTTACAATTAAGTCAACATATCTTTGTCTATACCTCTGTTCTAGATCAGTAAAGCTATCATATTCTTTTCCATCTGAATCTATTTTAGGTAATGGAAGGGGTCTTAATGACTTATTAAGTATAGTAAAGTCATTTACTAATACTGTAATTTCACCAACTTTTGTTTTAAACATTGTCCCATTAATACCAATAATATCTCCTATATCCAATAACTTTTTGTAGATGGTATTATATTTGGTCTTATCTTCTCCACTACAAATTTCATCTCGATTAAAGTAAACTTGGATTCTACCTTTACTGTCCTGAATCTCAGCAAAAGAGGCATTCCCTTGAATCCTTCTTGACATAATTCTTCCCGCAATGATTACCTTAGTATCTTCTTTATAATTCTTTAATAAGTCAACTGATAAGCTGTCAACTGGAAATAATTCAGCTGGGTAAGGATTAATTCCAAGTTTTTTTAACTCTTCAAGTTTTTCTTTACGAATTTTTTCTTGTTCTGTCATTGGAATTATTTAGACAAAGATAAGTTATCTAGGCCAATCATTGAACTACAAATTTCTATATTTGAATGGTAATGAAAAATAAAAAAGTTTTAGTAATAGATATTGGAAGGAAGTCTTTTTCAGATGCTTGGGATTATCAAGAAAAAGTTTTTAAGAAAATTATTAATCAAAAGGTTCAAAATAGATCAAAAGATAAAAAAATTGAAACAAAAAACTTTCTTATTTTAACTGAACATAATCATGTATATACAATTGGTAAAAGTGGTGATGATAATAACTTATTAATTGATAAAAACGAGTTAATTAAAAGAAAAATAGAATACTACAAAATTAATAGGGGTGGAGATATTACATATCACGGGCCAGGACAAATAATGGTTTATCCAATTTTTGATTTAGACAATTTTTTTACTGATATAAACCTTTATTTAAGGAAACTAGAGGAAATAATTATTAAAACTCTTCAATCATTCGATATAAAGGGATTTACAATAAAAGGTGAAACGGGTGTTTGGGTGAAAGATGAAAATGGTTTATCAAAAAAAATATGTGCATTTGGTATAAGAGCTAGTAGATGGGTTACTATGCATGGGCTGTGCCTAAATGTGAACCCAGACCTAAGTTATTTTGATTTTATCATACCATGTGGAATAGAGGATAAAGGTGTCACATCTTTATCACACATAAAAAAAGAAGTTATAGATATTAATCAAGTTAAATCAAAATTAGTAGAGAAATTTAAGTTAGTTTTTAACGCAGAAATTAATTTTGAGATAAATTAATTTCATAGGATACAATGGAGAAGTTGTCAATAGTAGATATTATCTCTAATTTGCCATCATTATCAGAATCTTTTATATCAATTACTGAGCTCCCTTTAATTGGGAATCCCTTAATGAGTTCACCATTATCTCTATACAAGTAGATTTCATCATTTATTAAGTCTGTTATACTGACTAATGTAGTATTCGAATCAATAAATATTTTTGGTTTTGAAAACCTACTGAAAGGTAGCTCAACATTAATTCCTTTAATTGTTAGAGTATTATCATTTAAATAAACTAAGTTATTATCAACTACATCTATAAAATTTTCTTCTGATAAGTTTATATTCTCTTTTGTTAAATTACCTTTAGTGTCAATTTTGATAAGATTACCTGATTTATCAGTTGTTGTAAATTGTTCCAAATAGCTATAAATTAAGTTGCCATTATACTGAATTTTGTTATTAATAATTATTCTATCTCTTCCCCTCCTATCTAAAATTTTTAAACTTCCATCATCTAATTGTATTACAATGTAGTCTTTACCATTAATTCTAATGTGAACTGGGCTTGTAATTATTCTTGATTCAAAAAGTGGTGGTTTAAAACCCCCAACAATTTTTCCATTAGAATCATACATATTTATTTGATTATAGTCAGTTATTAAAAATCTATAATTTCGATTTTTTTCATAATCAAATATTGAAATAGGTATATTGGAGAAATTTGAATTAATTGGAAAACTTAGTTGCTTGACTTCATTTCCATTTCTATCTATTAAATATAGCTTTTCATTAGTACGAAACATCATTTGCTGTCTACCATTTTTATATATATCTACTTGTTCAATATCACCTATAATTTTTCCTGATAACTTTTTTTTCCAACTAAGACTCCCTTTATTAGTAAGATAATTTAGATAATTGTCGCTGTCTTGAAATGCAATGTCAAATTCATTATTTAAATGATTTTTAAGCCATTTTGGATCTGAAATTATTTCTCGATCAAATGTTACAAAAAATTCTGTAAAAATATCCTGATCAGCATTTTTTAATTCAGCTTTAGATAAATTAAACTCTAAAAGTGCAATATCTTTATTTACTCTTCCACTAAAAGATCTATATGGGTATACTTCGCTATCCATATTAATATAATCATTCATCTTTAAGTCAACAGAATTGTTGTTGCCAATCCATAAAAAAGAGTAACTGTCTGCTTTTTGCTCTTTAAAGCTTAAATATTTTTCATTTGAGCCGAGATTATCATTAATTTTCTGTGAATTAATTATTTTTTTAATTTGTGATAATGATTTTGTTATCACTAGTAAATCTCCCAGTAAAACTGCATACTCTCCAAAAATTTCATTGTCTATATTTTTAAAAAGAATATTAACGTCATCGTTTAAAAAAATTTTTTTGATGTTGTAGTTATCATCAAAATTTTCTAATCTGAAATAACTATCTATTTGTTCCTTATTCACAATGCTAAGAATTACAAATTTTTCTTGATCTTGAACAAAACTTATTTCATCAACAATATTTAGCGAATTAAAATCTAAGTTTTGAGAAGATAAATCATTAAACTTTAGATAGTCTTTATAATTAAATATAAATCTCTCTGAATCATTTATTACAAATGTTAAAAAAGTTGAAAATGAATTTGGAATAACTTTATCTGTTTTTGTCTTAGATGAAACTAAATTTTTTAAAATAGAAATTTTTCCATTAATAGTGTCACTTATTCTTGTAATGCCACTTAAATAAATATTTTCAAGAGAGTAATTAAAGTCATAACCGACCCATGATGTATTAGATTTTGGAAAAAATGACATTTGATCTAAATTTTTCTTAAAAGAATTTAGATTTACAGATTTAGTATAAACGTTGAATGGCTCGTCAGAATCTGTAGTCTTTAAAATTTTTTTGAATTCAGAATCTAGATTACTTTTTTTTGAATAAAAATCCCTGATAATATTTTCTAGGATTATATCCTTATTAGAACTCACTATATATTCATTGATAATAACTTTATGGACATTGTTACCGTCAGTTTTCTCTAAAAAAATCTCACTCTTTTGATATATTTTATTTAAAATATCATCCTCTAGAATTGAGTCAAATGAATTTGACTTTCTAATATATGTGAACGCAATCTCATCCTTTCCATATCTAGATAAAGAAAGAATACCTTCTTTGTCTGAATTTTCTTTTGATAGTAAATTGAGTTGTTCGGAAATTTGTTGTGTTGATGATATTATACCAGGTAATAAATTATTTTTATTCAAAATTTCTTTTGTATTATCCAAATTATTGATGCTTACAATCACTAAAGATTCGTCCGGCAATAAACTATAAAGTGAAATGAATTGATTATCTGAATTATTACATGAAAAAACTAATAGCGAGGTCAGTAAGAATAATTTAAGTTTCATAATTATAATTCAAGTTTAGTTTGAGATCTTTTTATTAAAAAACTTTTTCTGTGAAGCTCAGTCATACCATGTTTATCAATATTTATTATATGAAATTTAGTTCCGTATCCTTTATTTTTATCCCACCCAAAAACAGGAAATCTTCTGTGTTGATCTATCATGTATAAGTCTCTATAACTTTTAGCAAGTATTGATGCTGCAGCAATATTCTGATACTTAGTATCACCCCTTATAATACATTTATGATTAATATTTTTAAATTTTTTGAATTTGTTACCATCTACTGTAATAAAACTTGGTATTATTTTTAGGTTATTTAATGCACCATGCATAGCCTTAATTGTAGAGTTTAGAATATTGATTTTATCAATTGTAGATGGAGCGATAGAGAAAACAGCAAAGTCGATTGAGTCTTTTTCTATTACACTCTTTAATTTGTTTCTTTTTTTTTCAGATAATTTCTTTGAATCATTCAATTCATCATTTCTATAATCTTTTGGTAAAATAACAGCAGCTGCAGTAATAGGTCCTGCTAGACTTCCTCTTCCTGCTTCATCAACACCAGCTTCAAAATTTGAATCTGAAAAATTACTCTTTAACATTGTAGAAAATCAAAATTTATAAAGAAACATTAACTTAGTATGAAATTACAAAATACATGCAGAAGTTTTTTCTGGTTTTATCTTTTTTTTTAATTCATACTATTATATTTTCTCAGTCAAAGGATTCAGGGGATAAAATTAAATCTAAAGAGGGAGCAATTATTGAAAAGCTAAATGATGAAGATAGGGATACATTAAATAACATCTCACAGGATTTAGGTGGTAAAATTAAATCTCAAGACGGGGCAATTAAAGAAAAGGGTAAAGGTCAAGATAAAAATACATTAAATACAGATTATTATAAAATCTTCTATCTAGATGGAAACACAGTAAATGTTGATACTACACTTAATATTTATAAGGACTATAAATTTAATTTTTTAAGAGAAGATTCTTTTGATTTAATTTCTTTTGTTAATTCAGCACATACATACAATAAATTGGCTTACAACTTTAAAGATTTTTCAAAACCTAGTATTGGTGCCAGAGGAAAGCATTTTCATTATTTTGAAAAAGAAGATATAGGTTACTATAATGTGCCTACACCTTTTACAGAAATTTTTGCAAAGTCAACATTTGAGCAAGGTCAGATTCTTGACATGCTTGTATCAATAAATTTAACTCCTCAATACAATTTTACTATTGCTCATAAGGGTTATAAATCTCTTGGAAAATATGTAAATAATAGGTCTAGGGGGAATCAGTTCAGGTTTATCTCAAACTATAAGTCTAAAAATCAACTTTCTAGCTGGAAATTTCATTTTATTTCACAAAATATTTTTAATCAAGAGACTGGAGGTCTTGATCCTGATAGTATATATTTTTTTGAACAAGCAACTAACTATTTTGTGTTAGATGATTTTGGTAATCAAATTGAAAATGAAGATGGGTCATTTGAGATGATAGAGTATGATGGATATCTTGATAGATCAAGGTTAAGTGCAATGCTTTATTCTGATGGTTCACTTTACTCTAAAAGATTTTTTTCAGACTTTGAGAGGGTAATAATAAATAGTCAAGAAGAAAATACTAGTATACTTTCTTTAAACTACCAATTTACTCACGAGTATAAAAAAATTAAATATAATGATCCAAGAAATAGTAATATGTTTGGTGATGTTTTAGAATTTATAATTGATGATCAAAGTGTTTCAGATCAAAATAGATTTATTGAACAGGAAAATAAATTAACACTTTCATCAAACTCAAAAAAGCTTGGAGAAATAAAGTTGTCATATTCATTAACTAATTGGGAAAATAACTTTAAAATTTATGAAAATCAAAATATTGATGGCTTAAATTTTCATCTTAATGAAGATCAGTCTAACATATCCTTAGATTGGAAAAAAATGTTTAGAAAATATAGCTTTGCATTAAACTTTAATAAGTCATCAAAAGATGATTTTAAGTCTGATTATATTTCTTTAAACATAAAGGGAGAACCAATAAAAAATATAAAAATTCAGGTTGGCTCCTCAATTATAGAAAAATCTCCAAACTTCAACTTTAAACTTTACAGGAGTGCTTATGAAAGTTATAATTGGTTTAATCAAAATTTAATCGATGAAAAAATTTCAAATGTTAATTTAAAATTAGCTTATAAGGAACTATTAGTTCTTACAGCAGATTTTAATGAGATTGATAATTACACTTTTTTTCGAGAGTCAACAAATTCATTGCTTGGAGAAACAGATTTAAAAAGATTAGCAGTTGTTAATCAAGCAGATAATAAAATTAATTACCAAAGTTTTAAGCTGTTCAGTAAGATTGATATTGGTAAATTTAGCTTTGTCAATACTGCTAGATACCAAAAAAAAGAACAAGAAGTCTCTGCAGATGAACTTTCAACTCTTAATGTTCCCGAGTGGATTACAAGAAACACAATAATGTATTCGGCAGATGTTTTTAATAAATCACTGTTTATTCAAACTGGAATTACCTTCAATTTCTTCACTAATTACTATGCTGACTATTATAATCCATTAATTTCAGAATTTGTAACTCAGAATTATAAAGAAATTGGAGAATTCCCAAGATTTGACTTCTTCTTTAACGCAAAAATTCAACAGACAAGAGTATTTATAAAAGTTGAGCATTTAAATAGTTCATTCACTGGATATGATTATTATTCAGATCCATTCAGCCCATTTAGGGATATGTCAGTCAGATTAGGTTTAGTTTGGAACTTTTTTAGTTAGATTGAAACAATTTAAGATCATAGGGTTAATGTCTGGGACATCATTAGATGGATTGGATATTGTATATGTAAATTTTTACCAAGATAAATATTGGAAATATGAAATAATTAATTCAAAAACCTACAAGTATGAAAAAAAATGGATCAGTTTTTTAAAAAATATAAGTAATGAAAAAGTTAATTCTATAAAAAAAATAGATAAAGACTATACTAAGCTTCTATCCAAATATATTCTCAAATTTATAAATGAATTCTCAATAAAAGATATTGATTTTATTAGTTCTCATGGACATACTGCATTACATCAACCATCAAATTCATTAACATATCAAATTGGAAATTTACCAATTCTTGCAAAATATATTAATCAAAAGGTCGTTTGTGATTTTAGAGTTCAAGATGTAAAATTAGGTGGTCAGGGTGCACCTCTAGTTCCCGTTGGTGAAAAGTACCTTTTTCCTGAATATAATACACTAATAAATCTTGGTGGGTTTGCAAATATTACAAGGAAAGTAAAAGATAATTTAATTGCCTATGATATTTGCCCAATAAATATCGTATTTAACCATTTATCTAGAAAAATAAAATTAAAATATGATGATCTTGGTTATATTGCATCGACTGGAAACATTAATGAGAATTTATATAGTCTTTTACAAAGATTAAATTATTATAAACAGGATCCTCCAAAATCATTGGGTATTGAATGGGTGAATGATAAAATTCATCCAATTTTAAAGAATTTCCAAGATACTCCAGTCAAAGATTTAATGAATACATTTTCAAATCATTTTGCATTTCAAATTGCAAAAAACATTGAAGAACAGGATCAAGTATTAATCTCTGGTGGTGGTGCATATAATGATTATCTTATAGAGAAAATAAAAAAATTAACTAATTCAAAATTAACAATTCCAAATCCCAAAATAATTGAATATAAGGAAGCTTTAATTTTTGCCTTTTTGGGTTTATTGAGGGTTTTAGAAATAAGCAATTGTTATTCTTCGGTTACTGGAGCAAAAGAAGATCATTGTTCAGGAATAATATATAATCCATAATATTTAATTTTTTTTAATAAATTAGTTGTTTACCTTAAATCATTTGCATGAGGAAAACTATCATAATCTTAACTACTTTATTCTCATTTTCATTGTGTGCGCAAAATATTACTTGGCAAAATGTAAATCTAAATGTGCCATTTGAAAATACGCAGGCTGTATTTAACCTTATTGATGGTTTTTACTCTAATATAGAAATTCCTGAGGGCATAAGGGTCTCGCTCTGGAGTATTGAATATAAAGGATCTAATGAAAAAGCTACTCATATTCTAAATTTTGCAGGCACAAAAGAAAGTCTTATTGAATTTGAAGTAAGAAAATTAACTTCAGAATGGGATGCATATCTATCTAAGCTAAATTCTCTCACAAATAGAGAAGGATTTTCAGTTACTGCAGGAGTAACTTTGGTTAGATATAATATTGATAAATGGCAAGAGACAATTTCTCAATCCCATCAATGGAAGGTTAAAAATCCTTCAAAATTTATCAGTGCTTTTGCTGATTTAATGTCTGTTTTTGGTGATTCATCCGGTTATGTATCAATAGGTCAAACGACACACGGAGTTGAGAATGGTGAGACACACTATATATATGTAACCTATCCAAATTTAATTTCTGCTCTAAATTTTGGAAGTGCAGCGAGTCAAGATGAATCTGAAGCAATTATTGATTGGATGGAAGCTACTGCAGATGAAGAGTATACAAGGAGTATAACAAGAGTTATGCTTAAATCATGGGAATAAAATTTATTTAAATGGAAACAATTTTATTAGGAATTTTTATTGTAGGTTATCTACTTATTACACTTGAGCATAGTCTTAGGATTGATAAGCTAATCCCTGCACTTGGAATGATGGCCTTTTTGTGGGCAATCATAGCAATCTTTAACATACCTGTTTTTGAGGTAGATACTGAATTGCGGGAATTAATACCTACAAAAGTTAAAAAAATAATGGCTTATCATCTTTCTCATACATCAGAAATACTAATATTTCTTTTAGGGGCAATGACAATAGTTGAAATAATAGATTATTACAATGGGTTTGAAAAGATTAAATCATTTATAAGAACAAAATCTAAGAAAAGATTATTATGGATATTTGCTATACTAGCTTTTATATTATCTGCAATAATTGATAACTTGACTGCTACAATTGTCTTGATTACAATCTTACAAAAGATTATTAGAGATAAAAATTTAAGATTATGGTTTGCTGGTTTAATCGTAATTTCTGCTAATGCTGGGGGAGCTTGGTCTCCCATTGGTGATGTTACAACGACTATGTTATGGATTGCAGATAAGGTTACAGTACCTATGTTGTTGTATTATGTTTTCATTCCGTCGATAGTATGTATGGTTGTTCCAGTTTATGTTGCATCATTTCTTAAACCTTTTAAAGGAAATGTTGGTAATGTAGATAATGATGAAAGTAACATAACAAGTATTGGAACTACTATGTTATGGTTAGGATTGGGTGGAATAATATTTGTTCCTGTTTTCAAAGTTATAACTGGACTACCTCCATATGTTGGAATGATGTTATCATTAGCTATCGTTGCTACTTTTGCTGAAATTTTTAGTGGAACAAAGTTTAATATAAGTACGCCAAATGACGATAGTGTAATGCATAGCAAGAGTCCTGTTCATAGCGCTTTAACAAAGATTGAATTACCAAGCATACTTTTCTTTTTAGGAATATTAATGGCTGTAGCTGCTCTAGAATCTATTGGATATTTATTTCAGTTTGCACAGTATTTAGAGGTAGTAATTCCAGACATTAGAATTGTAGCAGGTCTTTTAGGTCTTGGTTCTGCTGTTATTGACAATGTTCCATTAGTAGCTGCATCAATAGGTATGTTCTCTCAGCCAATTGATGATTCCCTTTGGCATTTAATAGCATATTCAGCTGGAACAGGTGGAAGTGTGTTAGTGATTGGTTCTGCAGCCGGAGTTGTTGCAATGGGTATGGAGAAAATTGAATTTTTCTGGTATCTAAAGAAGATTGGTTGGCTAGCCTTTATAGGATTTATTTCTGGATTCTTAACTTTTGTTCTACTTGAAGCATATGTATTAGTATAATATATTGGACTATAAGACTACAGAAAACTGGGTTTTAAATAGATTGCCTTCATATCAAGCTATTGGGAAAAAGGCATATAACCCAGGGCTAAATAATGTTATAAAGTTTGTTTCTATTCTTAACTTACCAATTGATAGACTTAAGTTTATTCATGTGGGTGGTACAAATGGAAAAGGGAGTACATCATCTTATATTTCATCTATTTTACAACAATCTAATTATAAAATTGGAATTTTTACCTCCCCACATTTTTTAGATTTTAGGGAAAGAATAAGAATTAATAATCAGAAAATTAGAAAATCTTTTATTGTAGATTTTGTAAATAAAAACAAGAGTACAATAGAAAAATTAGAATTAAGTTTTTTTGAGCTTTCGTTTTGTATTTCTTTGGCCTATTTTGTAGATAATGATGTTGATTATTCAGTAATTGAGGTTGGGTTAGGTGGGAGATTAGATGCAACAAATATTATCAATCCACTTATTTCTGTTATAACTAATATATCATATGATCATACTGATATTCTGGGTAATACGCTCGAAATGATAGCAGATGAAAAAGCAGGTATTTTTAAAAAAAACTCTAAAATAATCATAGGTGAAAGAAATAAGGTTATTGATGAAATTTTTATAAAAAAAGCAAAAGAGGTTTCATCTAAAATAACTTTTATCTCAGATTATAATGACCAAAAACAATATTCAAGTGTAAATTATTTGAATACTAATATAAAAACTGCCATCTATACTTGTAGAGAACTTAATATAGAAAATGTTAATAATAATTCAATTATGGCTGGTATATCAAATATTAATAAAAATTGTTATTTAATTGGAAGATGGTCAACAATAAGTGAGAATCCTAAAGTTATATTTGATGCTGCTCACAATCTAGCTGGATTTAAAATTATTTCTTCTCAATTAGAAAAAGTTAACTATAATAGACTTCATGTTATTCTTAGTTTTATAAAAGGGAAAAATATTAAAGAACTAATAAGTGAATTACCTGTCGATTCAAAATTTTACTATACATCTCTCAATATGGAAAGAGGGATGACATTCAATGAAATATGTCAACATGTAGGAAGAAATATTATCTTTGATGAAAACGCTAGTAGATTACTTGAACTTGTAAAAAGTAATTGTACAGATCAGGATTTAATATTAATAACAGGTAGTAACTTTATTGCGAAAAATATTTATGAAGTATAAAATACTTTTTCTGTTTCTAATATTTCAATCATCAATTATATACTCTCAGATAATATCTGATAGACCAAGTCTAACAGACTCACCTTTAGTTATTGGTAAAGGTTATATTCAAATTGAAACAGGTATTTCTGTAGAAGAAATACAATCAGATATTAACTCATTAGTTAGAATTGGAATTTTGGACGGTTTTGAATTAAGAATAAATAGTAATTATATTATAAATGATGAAATATCATTTCAAAAAAAGTCTTCTTTTAATGATTTTGAGATTGGTTCAAAGTTCAGAATACTTGAAAACGATGAAAAAAATACTAATATTGGTTTTTTAATATATCTATCTATTCCTACTGCTCCAGAAGTATTCTCTTATAATGAATACGGCTTTTTAAATAAATTATTATTCTCTCATAATATGACATCTGACTCTGAAATTGCATATAATATCGGATATAACAAATTTGCCAATTACGATGGATTATTTACTTACTCTTTAATGTATGGAAAATCTCTTGGTTCCTTTTCAACATTTTTCGAATTATTTGGTAATTCTTTTTCCAGTAACTCTAATTTAAATTTTGATTCAGGATTGACCTATATAATTGATGATGATAGACAATTTGATTTATCAATCGGAAAAGGATTAAATAATGATTTATTTTTTGTAAATCTAGGTTTTAGTTTTAGAATATACTAAAAACACTATATTATTATTAATTAAATAACTTTAGTATAGTGTTATAAGAACAAAAATAATCTTGGAGTTTTTTCTTTATATACTTTATACTCATCAAGATGTCCCCATTTTTTTTCTCCGTTTTTTTCTAATAAGTTAATTCCACTCACATGTACAAGAAGTAGGTATGTAAATAGTGGGGATATAAGTGTAAACATTTGATATAACTCTAAGGAAGAGAAGCTTGTTATAGCCACTCCAGTCCAAAGAATTATTTCACCCAGATAATTAGGATGTCTTGAGTATTTCCATAATCCTTTTGTTATGAACTTGTCCTTATTAACTTCAATTTTCCTAAAATTTGTCTTTTGGTTATCTGAGATTATTTCTATCGCAAATCCAGTGATAAATATTATGATACCTATATAAGTAACGCCAGTTAGTTCTATTCCATTTGAGATTCCAGTTAATGCACAAATTGAACATATAGATACCCACATACCTGAAATAGTAAATGCCATGAAAAACCAGCTAAATGATTTTTTAATTTCTCTAAACCTTTTGTCCTCACCTGCTTTTTTAATTCTCAAAAACAAGAATGTTCCTAATCTGATTGTCCATAATATTATTAAAGAAGTAAGAATAATATTTCCAAGGTTACCATTTGCAACCCAATTCTCAAAGTCATTGAAATTCCAACTAAGGTTTAATTTAACTCCATTTGAGGATATTAGAACATATAATAGAATAGTTATATAGGAAACACTTCCAGTTAGGTCATAAAATTTCTCAGTTTTAAATATATAGGCTGGAATGAATAATATCCAATGGATAATAAACGACAATATTATCCCATTTCTTACCTCATCTATTCCTGTAAAGATTCCAAGTGATATTGATATCAAAACAGCAACAAGTGCTATTAAATAATTGTATAGACTATTTCTCATAATTATCTATTTCTTTTCTCATTTTTTTTATATCATCATAACCAACCCTACAACATCCACCTATGATATTGGGAGATAAACTTAACCATTTTTTAATCATTTTGTTTTTATATAACTTTTTTCCAGTCCAAATTTTTTCTTTTGAATTATATATTTCCCCTGAGTTAGGATAAATTATAATTTTCTTTTTTGTATTATTTTTTAACATTTTATATGCCTCTTCAACATATAGTGGAGAAAAACAATTAAGACCAATAGTAGTTATATTATCAAATTCAGATAGTATATTACAAGCTTCTGAAATTGACGAACCATCCCGAAAATTGATGTCATCATTACATGTCATAGAGACCCATATTTCTTTATTTAGTTTATCAAAAATCATTGAAAGTATTTTTATTTCTCTTAAACAGGGTATAGTTTCATATAAAATAATTTCATAGTCAATTTCTTTAATTACATTAAGATTATTAATATGAAAATTATATATATCATCATCAGTAGAATCATAAATACCAACATATTCTGAAGCACTTTTCTTGTAGGATGCAAAAGGACCTAAACTAGCTACAATTTTAATATCCTTTTTTGTTTTAGCCTCAATTATGGCCTCCTTTGCCAGATCCAAAGATTTTTGAAACACTTTTTTTATTTCCTGTGAATTAATTCCTTTTTCTCTTAATATATCATAGCTAATTTGATATGTAGAAGTTAATAAATAATCTGCACCTGAATTTATATAACCTTTATGAATTTTTTT
>TARA_B100001057_G_scaffold462735_1_pt1 | contig 21605 bp, 15 predicted proteins | sample TARA_B100001057 | Tara Oceans TARA_B100001057 (sample SAMEA2621839) | marine metagenome | biome: marine biome (ENVO:00000447); feature: surface water layer (ENVO:00002042); material: "saline water (ENVO:00002010), including plankton (ENVO:xxxxxxxx)" | depth 5 m
GCCCGCCGATTTGGATGGTGGGAGTTTACGGGACGTTTTTGAAAAAGGGAACAAGGGCCGGGTAAAGCGCAACACTAAGGAATTGATCTTCCATTTCCCCTGGCACACCGGAGTGGCCGAATCCGTAATCCGTTCCGGCAAATATAAGTTGCGCAAGGACTTGGATTCTTTGAAAATGCAACTGTTCGATCTAAGCAAGGACTTGGGGGAGAATACGGACTTGGCCGGGGAAATGCCCGAGTTGGTCCGTAAACTGGACCGCAAGCGTTCCGCCTACTTGGATTCGGTGAACGCCGAGACCGTTACCCTAACGAGGCGTAATTACGTCGAGCTCTTGAAGGGCGGATGGATTGAAAACGGTAAGAATCGTCTTGCCAAACTGAAAGCCGAACTTTCCGCTGACCCTGATAATAAGCAAAAAGCCTTTCAAGTGGGGGTTTCTCAAAACCACGTAGATTTTCAAGACCGCCAACTAGAACGCTCAACACGCCTGATCAAGATGCATGAACAACGCGGAACGGCGGACAAAAACTAACAACCAAAACTATAAATCATGATAACGATCTCACCTCGATTTAAAATTTATTCGATCGCCCTTCTTGCTCTGGCAGGGGTTCTTCACGCGGGGAAAAAGCCTCAAGAACAAAAAGGATACGACAAGAGCAAAGACGCTGGACTGAAAGCGCCCAAGGGGGCCGAGGTCCTCTTTGACGGGACCATGGAATCAGTCCGTAAGAATTGGGAAATGTGGCCCAAAAAGGAAATGGAAATCACTTGGAAGATTATGGACAATCCGAATGGGGAGGGAAAGACCCTCATGACGGCTGGAGGAAAGAGCTGGGGCTCGCATGATTTGGTGACCAAGAAGAAATATTCCGACTACGAGGGGCATGTCGATTTTATCATGATGGGGGCTCGCGGGGATGGAAAGCCCGACGGATACACCAATAGCGGAGTCTACATGCAGAACCGTTATGAGATTCAGATTGAGTCCCCCAAGGGCAAAAACATTCAGGATCCATATAACTGGAAGATCGGGGGACATGGGATTGCAGCCTTTTGCATGGACCGGGTGCCCGATCGTAATGCCTGGAGACCAAACGGAGAGTGGCATGCTTTTCACTTCTTAATCAAGGATGCGAAATGGGAGGGCGAAAAGAAGGTAGCCAATGCAAGAGCTACCGTCTGGTGGAATGGAATCAAGGTCCATGACGATGCCGAGATCAAAAAAGCCAACGGTGGGATCAAGGTTACTTCCGCCCCCGGCGGGCTCAAACTTCAGGAACATGGCCAAGACGTGCGTTTCAAGAATGTTTGGATAATCGATCAATCCAAGTAGAATCGAAACCGAGCCGTTCCCCTTAAACCCGATGACCCATAGGCTGTTGACTAGATCACGAACCATGAATTCATTAAAAGTTCTTTCCTTTTTTTTACTAGCCATGGGGCATCAGGTTTTGGCGGAGGCTCCACCGAACTTCATCATACTTTATGCGGATGATCTCGGATATGCCGATACTTCCGTTCAGATGATGGATGGCGAGCCCTCCACGAAACATAATTTCATCCGCACTCCGGGGGTCGAAAGGTTGGCCGAAATCGGAGCGCGCTTTACGGCCGCCTACGCGCCTTCGCCCACTTGTACGGCATCCCGCATCAGCATTCAGCATGGCCAATCAACTGCCCGTATCCAGTACCGTAACGTCTTCGACGTCCTCTCCGCAGTTCAACGCCCGGACGGCTATGATGCAGAGATTACCATAGCGGAAATGCTGAAAGCTTCAGGTAAAAAATATCTCACTGCTCATTTTGGCAAAGGTGCCATGGGTCGCTTTGAAGATGCCGGATACGATATCACGGATGAAAATCCCGGAGAACCCGGAGGGAATGGAAACGGACATGGGTCCTACTGGGATCCGATCAAAGAGAAAACTCCCTTTCCGCCCGACAATCCAAAACGTATGCATTCATTGAGAAAGGATGCTTCAGACTTTTTGAAAAAGAATGCCGGGAAACAGCCTTTCTTTATGATGGTATCACACTATGCACCCCATATACCATTTATGTGCACCCGCAAAGCCTTTGAGCACACCAAAAAGCGCTGGATAGATGCGGGTTTCGATACCAAGGGCATGGACGAAATGACTGATAATCCCATCGTAAACCCCAAAGGAGAAGCAAATAAAAAGATTACCTATGCCGCCATGGTGGAGGAAATGGATCTCACCCTGGTCGATGTGCTTGATGCACTTGAGCAAACAGGCGAATTGGAAAATACCTACATCATCTTTACTTCCGACAATGGAGGCGGACATTCCGAAAAGCGAAAAGTTGATGGAGAAATCCGCAGGTTTAATGGTCCTTTGCAGGAGGGTAAACGTTCCATCTTTGAAGGGGGCATTCGTGTGCCCACCGTCATCTCAGGTCCGGGTATCAAAGCCGGTTCACAATGTGATGTGCCGATTGTGCAGTGGGATTTTCTTCCAACCTTTCATGACTTGAGCGGAAGTGAATCTCCGATGCCACCTAATGTGGATGGTGGAAGTCTGCGCCAGGTCTTCAAAAAAGGAAACAAAGGAAAGGTCAAACGGGTCGCACCTGGAATTATTCATCATTACACCTGCCACTACCATCCGCCGATCAGTTCGATCATCATTGGTGATTATAAATTGATGCGTCATTTGAATTCGGGTGAGTTCCTGCTTTTCAATCTAAAAACGGATTACCGGGAGGAAAAGAACCTAGCTTCCTCCATGCCTGAAAAAGTGAAGGAAATGGACGTAATTTGCCAAAAGTATGTTAAGAAGGTGAAGGGTGGAACTGCGGAGCAAGTGAGGCAGGCACACCACAAACTGATGGATCACTTCAGTCAGCAGTCGGTATATTTATACAGGAAAAGGTTAGCGGTCCTGAAGGAACAGAGTCTTCCTGATTTTGAAGATCGGAAGGCTGCTATGCTCAAGGAGTTGAACCAAAATCTCTTCAAAAATGTGGTGAACAAGGAAAAAACAAATGTACACCGAACCCTTTATTCCTGGAGAGAGGGACCGGAAAAGAAAGAGGCAGAAAAAAATGCCCGCTTAAAATTTGTTGAATTTAGCGATTAATCTCAGTTTCAAATAATAGAATAATTTATGAAAAAGTTTTTGTTACCATTATCTTTTCTCGTACTTTCAGTTTTTACATCCTTTGCCAAGGATTCCCCCAATTTCATTATTATTTACATGGATGATCTGGGTTGGCATCAGACCTCCGTCCGGATGATGGATTCGGAACCGATGTCCAAGCATTCTTTTTACAAGACACCCAATGTGGAGCGTCTTGCCGAAATGGGTATGTGCTTTTCCAACGGGTATGCACCCACTGCGACCTGCACTGGATCACGTGTTAGTATTCAATTTGGTCAAACCTCCGCCCGTACGCAGTATCGATATGTATTTGATGTTTACCATAAAAAGCAGCGTCCGGAGGGTTATGCCGGACAATATTCACTGGCAGATTCCGTGAAGACCGCAGGCAAGAACTACATTACGGCCCATTTTGGTAAGGGTATGACCGAGAAACTCAAGCTTGTGAATTATGATGTCACCGATGAATACGAAGAGCATGCACCTAACGGTAATTTACATGGTGAAAAAATTGATATTCCTTCCCGCAAGGATCTTCCTCCGGATAATCCCAAGCGAATCTATTCACTTATTGATGAATCGATGAAATTTCTTAAGAAAAATGCAGGGGAGCGGCCGTTTATGATGATGGTTTCCCATTATTCTGTTCATGTACCGCATGCGGCATCCAAAAAATACATCGATAAGTGGCAGGCTAAATATGACGCCCTTGAAAAACCCACGGATAAGGAAGAACTCAGGCTTTTCGAAAGGGAATGCAAACCGCTGTATGGGGCCATGCTGGAAGAAACGGATCAGCACATAGGCATCATTCTTGATTATCTTAAAAAAGTGGGAGAGTTGGATAACACTTATGTCATGTTTACCTCCGATAATGGGAGTGAATGTATCCCCCGAACAAAAGAAAATCGTCGCAACAACGGTCCGCTGCAGGAGGGTAAATATTCCTGCTTTGAGGGAGGCATTCGCGTTCCCTTTATTGTATCTGGACCCGAAATCCGAGGTGGCACCTATTGTGATGTTCCGATTGTTCAGTGGGATCTTCTTGCCACCCTGCACGACTTGAGTGGAAATGAGACTCCCTTGCCTGATGATATTGATGGAGGAAGTTTGAAGAATGTCTTTTACAAGGGTAACAAGGGGAAAGTGAAACGCGGTGCACCGGGTATTATTCATCACTTTCCCAGTCACTATCAAGTACCAATCAGTGCGATCCGTATAGGAGATTATAAATTTATGCGTAATATGAACACCGATGAAAAAAAACTTTTCAATGTTGTGGTGGATTACCGCGAGAAGAATGATCTTGCCCAAAAGATGCCTAAAAAAGTGGCTTCTATGGATAAGATGCTACGAACCTATATCGAGAAAGTGGACGGGGGTGATGTGAAGGACAGTTATCAGGCTTTTTACGAAACCATGGATGATTTCGAAGGACGAGCCGAAGAGGATCATAGACGAAAGATGAAGAAACTCGAAGATAACAAGCCTTCTGATTACCAAGAGCAAAAAGCAATCATTGATCATGAACTTGAGCTTAAGAAACATAAATTTTTCGCAAACCGAGCGATCACAAAAAAACAGGAAACCTGGCCTGACTGGTACGACACAGCCCGTAAATCCGTTGAAGCCGAAATCGGTATGACCAAAGGTGGGAAGCTGATCAAAAAAAAGTAATTTACCGACTTATCTCAAAAAGATTTTAATTCTCTACATAAATTACCAATGAAAATAATCACCCTTTCCACTTTAACTTTGATCCTATCGTGTTTCTGTCTGTACGGAAAGAAAGCACCCAACTTCATCTTGATCTATGCAGATGATCTTGGCTATACCCAGACGAGTGTTCCCATGGTGAAGGATCGACCTGAACTTGGGCATTCCCTTCATCAGACTCCAAACCTGGAAAAACTGGCGGAGCGTGGTATGCGTTTTTCCAATGCCTATTGTCCTTCTCCGGTTTGCACGCCTTCGAGGGCAAGTATTCAATTCGGAATGACCACCGCCCGCGTCGGATGCATCTCCATTCACGACGTGGTGATGAACAAAAGAAAGGTTGATTTCGAAAAGAACCTTTCCTTGGCCGAAATGCTCAAGGAAGCGAAGAAGGGTTACCACAGCGCGTTTTTTGGAAAGGGCTGCACCCCCCTTGGCTGGTTCAAGGATCATGGCTATGATGAGACGGACTTCATTCACAAACACCCCAATGGCAATGGGCACGGGGACTGGTGGGAGCCTGCTGAAAAGACTCCTATTCCGGTTGACGATCCGAAGCGCGTTTTCAGCTTGGCGAGAAATTCGATCGGTTATCTTGAAAGACGAGCTTCGGACAAGAAACCTTTCTTTCTGACGATTTCGCATTATGCCTTGCACGTTCGTAACATGTCCTTGAAAAGCACCCGTCGAAAGTACCTGGACATAGTCGCGGAAAGGGAGGGCATTGAGGAGGAAATCCCCGACATCTCAAAGTTTGACGACAACGCCGATGAAATGCCTGCAAAGCTGCGCAGTCATTGGGAGCGGGCCAATTATGCCGCCATGATGGAAGACATGGACGCCTCCATCGGGATGGTCCTCGATAAGCTCAAAGAATTGGGTTTGCAGGAAAACACCTACGTCATTTTTTCTTCCGACAACGGAGGAGGAGCCAACAACAAGCCTTTGCAGGGAGGGAAAGCCAGAATGTGGGAAGGTGGTATTCGTGTCCCCATGATCGTGGCTGGTCCCGAGCTTCCCGCAAATTCCCAGTGCGACGTTCCGGTTGCCCAATGGGATTATCTGTCGACCATGCATGACTTGTCCGGAAGTTCGGCTCCCTTGCCCGAAAACTTGGATGGGGTGAGCCTGCGTCCGGTTTTGGAAAAGGGAAACAAGGGCAAATTGGCCAAGCGTGATACCGGTTTCGTTTTTCATTTCCCTGCTTTCTACACCATTCCGATTACTTCCTACCGCGATGGGGATTACAAATTGATGCGACACTTGAACACGGGAGAAACCAAGTTTTTTAACGTCGCCAAGGACATGGGGGAAACCAAGGACCTCTCCAAGAGCATGCCCGAAAAAAAAGCGGACATGGTTCGCAAGCTTGACGCCTACTTGAAAAAGGTCGGAGCCTGGACGATGGAGGAAGTTTACGAGACCCGATATGAAGAACTGGACAAATGGATTTCGGAGAAGAAAAATCAGGTTGCCGATTGTGAGGAAGAGCTAAGGAAAAATCCGGAAGACAACTCTTGTCGAGACCTTTTGAAAAAGGCGAAGGATTCGCTTGAAAGACTTATCAAGAACCGATCCCAAGTAGCGGAAAACCAAGCTTCTTCGAATTGGTTCTAAGGGCGAGCACCCAGACTGTTTCGCTTTGGCTCTCAGCCAAAATTTGGAAATACGGTCAATTCGTCGCCTTCTTTGACCGGGTTTGAGGTTTCGACGTTGGCCAAGATCTGCATGCCTTCTGCTTCGATTTTGATCTCCAGGTGGGTTCCCTTGTAATGTACCGAGGATACTCTTCCGCCGAAACCTTGGCTTGATCCTTCGGAAACCTTGTCCATGACGTTCCATTCCTGAGGCCGGATTGAAACGACTTGCGCCTCGGAGCGTTCGTCATGGAAATGGTGAGGAGCACCGGGAATGAGCTTAAGCGGGATTAGGTTGGTCTTGCCGAACAGAAGAGCGGCGTAACGGGTTTTCGGTCTGGAGTAGATTTCCGAAGGAGTTCCCACTTGAACGTTCCTGCCATCCCGCATGACGATCACCCGGTCGGCCATCGCCATGGCATCTTCCGTATCATGAGATACAAAAAGGGCGGTGGTTTCGGTTTCCTTGAACAAATTCATCAACTCGGCCCGTACGCTATCGCGCAATTCAGGGTCAAGGTGACTGAGCGGCTCGTCCAAAAGGACTAAGGAAGGATTCGTGGCAAGGGCACGGACCAAGGCGACCCGTTGCTGTTCGCCACCTGAAATCTCGTGCGGGTAGCGTTTTTTAAGTGAGGAGATCTTGGTCAGTTCAAGGAGTTTTTTGACTTGTTCCGGGCGTTGCTTGGCCGTTTTCCCAAAAAACACGTTTTGCTCGACGGTCATGTTCGGAAAAAGCGCATAGTCTTGAAAAACCAGCGTACAGTCGCGTTTTTCAGGCGTAAGAAAATCAGTCGCCCCGTTGATTCGCTTGCCATCCAGCGAGATCTCCCCCGAATCGGGAATCTCCAATCCCGCTATGATACGCAATAGGGTGGTCTTCCCGCTTCCGCTTCCTCCGACAATGGCCAGAACCTCGCCACGTTGGCACTCGAAGCTTACCTTGTCGACAGCCGGGCGGTTGTTGGAACCGAAGGTTTTTGAAACCTCCCTGACTGCAAGCAGTCCGCTCATCTGCGGGCCTCCATCTTTCGGTTGAGCCAGATGACCGGAAAGACCACGACGAGGATTATGCAGATTGCGGGGACCGAGGATTCGGGGATTTGCGCTTGGCTGGTCAAATCGTAGGTGCGCGTTGAAAGGGTTTCAAAGTTAAAGGGGCGAAGGATGAGAGTAAGGGGTAGTTCCTTCATGGTATCAACAAAAACGAGCAAGCCTGCCGCCCATAGCGAGGGGCGGATCAAGGGCAGGTTGATTTTGAATAACGACCTAAGAGCGGAAGACTTCAGCGTTTGCGATGCATCGTTGAGGCGGTCGCAATTCTTCTCCATGCCCGAGTCGATCGGTTGCCAGGCAACGGCGAGAAAACGGATCAAATAGGCAAAGATCAAGGTAAGGAAGGAACCGGTCAAAAGAACTTCAAAGGTCATGTTCAGCTGACCGGCAACCAAGAGGATACCCATCGCTACGACTGCGCCCGGTACCGAGTACCCGAGTATGGCCAGGCGGTTTGACGCGTGAACCCCCGTACTCCGGTAATAACGGCCGACGAAGGCCAGAACCGTTGCCAAGGCTACGATGAACAAGCTTGCGCAAGCTGCCAAGGTCAGGCTGTTCGTCACCAGTTTGACAAAGGTGGCGTCCAAGATCTTCTCATAGGTCGTGCCGGCCCACATGCAAAGTCGGGATAGGGGAACGATAAATCCAAAGGCAAGCGGGAGCATGCAGCAAAGAGTGGCCAGAATGGATCCGGTTGCCTTCAGCCGGTAGCGGCGGAAGGGACGGATGGCATTCTTGACCTCATCGAATTTCGCTCCCGAGCGCAAGATCCGTTCAAGGAAAAGCAGGAACAAAATGAAGAGCATCAGCAAGGCAGCCAGACGGAGGGCGCCCGTCATGTCGTTTAAGGCAAACCAGGTTCGGAAAATTCCGGTCGTAAACGTGGATACGCCGAAATGCTTGACTGCCCCGTAGTCATTGAGCGTTTCCATGATCACCAGGCTGGCCCCAGCCACGATAGCAGGACGGGCCATGGGAAGGGCAACGCGGAAGAAAATTGATTTCGGCTTGTATCCGAGTGTTTGGGCGGCCTCGATCAGTTGACCTCCCTGACTGGAGAAGGACGCTCTGGCCAGGAGATAGACGTAGGGATAAAGAACGGACGCCATGACCAGCGCGGTTACCGGGTAGACCAAGAAGTCGCCCAGAAAAATCATCGCGTCCGGACTGACGTTGATCCGCACCCAGATCAAAAGTGGTGTTAGCATGTCCAGCAGATCAAAATAGGCATAGGCTGCGATAAAGGTTGGAACGGCCAAGGGGAGAACCAGAGCCCATTCGAAAAACTTCCGCCCGGGAAATTCACAGCAGGTAACCAGCCAGGCGCAAGACACCCCGGCCACCACCGAAAGAAAAACCGTCCCTGCCACGAGAATCAGGGAATCCTTCAAGTACCTCTCCAAGACCGTTTCCTTGAGGTGCTCCCAATTCTCCGCCGGACCAGTCAGTTGCCATAGAACCTCAGCCATTGGGATGAAAACCAACAAGCCAAGGACGATCGCGGTCAGTGTCCAGGCATTGAGCTTGAAACGAAACTCGCGACTTAAGTTACGAAAAAATCTTTTTGGAGAACAAAGTAAGGAGATCAATCCAAAATGGTGTTACTCCCACCCGGCCCTGTCAAAAATTTTGACCGCTTCGGAATTCTTCAATCCAAGGATGGATAGGTTTACCTCATCCGCCTTGAACGGTCCCCAGCTTTCAAGCAGTTTCGAACGATTGGTTTCAATCTTAACCGGGTATTCGTAACTTTGTTCACCGAAGGTTTTTTGGGATTGTGGGCTTGTTAGGAATTCAAGAAAGCGGATCGCTTCCTTTTTGTTTTTCGAACTTTTCGTAACGCCTCCTCCACTGACGTTAACATGGGTTCCGCGATCTTTCTGGTTGGGAAAGAAGACGGAGACTTTTCTTGCGACCTCTCGGTCGGCTTCCGTTGTGGAGTTGGCAAGTATACCCAGGTAATATGTGTTCATAATGGCAACGTCGGCCAAACCGGCTGCTACCGCACGCGCTTGGTCACGATCGCTTCCCCTGGGGGCCCGTACCATGTTTTTGCGCACTGCCTTGGCCCAGGAGAGGGCTTTGTCAGGACCATTTGCCTCAATGATCGAGGCGAGCAACGACTGGTTGTAAATATTGCTCGAGGAACGTACGGTTATCCGTCCTTTCCAATTTGGCTTGGCCAGATCCTCATAGGTTGTGAGCTCTCCTGCCTTGACCCGTTCCTTGGAGTAAACGAGTACCCGCGCCCGAACCGTCATTCCATACCAATGTCCTTCCGGGTCGGACATGGATGCGGGTACTTGCTGTTGCAACTTCTTGGATTTGACAGGTTGGAGAATCCCGGCCTCCTTGGCCCGGTGCAAACGTCCGGCGTCCACCGTGAGCAAGACGTCAGCCGGGGAATTCTTCCCTTCGCTTATCAAGCGCTGAATCAACTGGTCTGCGCTACCCTTTATGACGTTCACTTTGATCCCCGTCTCTTTGCTGAACTTCTCGAAAAGAACGGCATCCGAATCATAATGACGGTGAGAATAAACATTGATTTCCGCAGCGTTAGCGCAGAAACCGGCACTTAAAAACAAGAATATGGTAAGCAATGATCTCATTAGGTAATAATAGGTTTAACCCTGACTATTGAGACAAGGTCTCAATAAAGTCAAGTTTACCCTGTTGTTCTCAGAAATAAGAAATCTTCACTGTTTTGCGAGCAAAGTCTTCCAAATTTTACGCCTAGGCATGCCTGAATATCATCTTTCCATTCTGCACCGTGGATACCGATCGGTCTGCAAAGTGTAACGGGCCTCGGCCTCAATATGGATAAAGGCGCCTGACAAAAGGAGTTTACAGATATGCTTCTAAAGTTTCTAAGTCTACCTGCGATGGAACAGGAAGACTTAGATCGGTTTGTCCGGGATCTGACTGGTGCCGAGAGGCTCACCCACAAAGGTCGGGTGCAAACCCTTTGGAGCGGTTACGGGAGCATCGACCGCATTGGATTGGAGGGAACGGATCTACGCAGTGTAATCGTAAAGCGCGTGCAACCTGGTGACGGAGGGCATCCCCGCGGATGGAATACGGACTTGTCACACCAAAGAAAGCTTAAGTCCTATCAAGTGGAAACCCATTGGTATGATCGGCAAAGGGAAAGGGAGCAACCCGGTCTCGCACGGATCCCCGAATGCATCGGAAGAAAGGCTCAGGGAGATCAGGTTTTGCTGGTTTTGGAAGATCTCGATAATGCAGGTTTTGCGGGTCGGCGAAGTTCGGTCAATCAAACCGAGTGGCAGGCATGCGTGCGCTGGCTGGCGGCTTTTCATGCCGAGCATTTGGGGGTGTCAAGCGAAGGCCTTTGGGAAAGCGGGACCTATTGGCACCTCGAAACCCGCCCCGACGAACTGGAGCAATTGGAAGACTTTGCCTTGATAAATGCGGCTTCGGCAATCGATGCCAAGCTCAAGGAGACGGCTTTTCAAACACTGGTCCACGGGGATGCCAAGTTGGCCAATTTTTGTTTCAGACCCGATGGAGCCGAAGTGGCTGCGGTCGACTTCCAGTATGTGGGCGGCGGATGCGGGATGAAGGATTTGGCCTATTTCGTGGGAAGTTGTTTCAAGGATGACGAATCAGAGAGGCGGGAGAGCGAGGTCTTGAATTTTTACTTCAAGGAGTTGAAGGAATGCCTTAACCGTACGGAAAACGAAGTTTGCCCGGATGAATTGGAATCCGATTGGCGACCCTTGTACCGGGTGGCCTGGGCCGACTTTCATCGTTTTATGAAAGGCTGGAGCCCCGGTCATTGGAAGCTCAGCGACTATAGCGAACGGGTCACCCGCGAGGTGATTGAGCTTTTGGAAGAAGAGAGGACTTGATGAACTTAGGTGAATTGACCCAGCTTGCGGTTCAGGCCGCCCTTGAGGCCGGCCTGCTCATTCGTTCCTACCGGGACCGGGAGGTTGAAGTTCATCACAAGGAGGGAGGAGACACCTATGCCTCGCAAGTCGTGACCGAGGTCGACCGCAAAGCTCAGGATGCCATTTTGAGGATTCTCGGTCCGTCTTGCGAAAAGTATGAGATTGCCCTGCTTACCGAGGAGAGCGAGGATGATGGCAGCCGTTTCGAAAAGGAATTTTTTTGGTGCATCGATCCGATGGACGGCACCTTGCCTTTTATTCGGGGAGAGCCTGGTTATTCCGTTTCCATTGCCTTGGTGGCTCGGGACGGTTCGCCCATGATCGGAGTTGTTTTCGATCCGGTTCACGATGTTCTCTGGCAGGCGACAAAAGGGCAGGGTGTCCGCAGAAATGGGAAACCTTGGACCTTGGAAACATCATCGCAAGAACTGACCTTCACCTATGATCGCAGCTTTCTGGATCGACCCGAGAGCGACCGGGTCATGCGGGAACTGGAGGCATATGCTCAGTCCGTTGGGCTAGGTAAACTGGTTCCCACCCATTTCGGGGGTGCGGTAATCAATGCCTGCCATGCCCTCGAGAGCGCGCCGGGCTGTCACTTCAAGTTCGCCAAACCGCAGGAGGGTGGAGGGAGCCTCTGGGATTATGCCGCCACTGCTTGTCTGTACGAGGAAGCCGGCGCGGTGGTAGGCGACGTTCACGGAGCGCCTCTGGATCTTAACCGTCCCGACTCCACCTTCATGAACCATCGGGGAGCCGTCTATGCAACCGACGAGGACCTCGCTCAATGCATTCGACGAATTCTAGCTCAAACCGAATAGACCGAACTGCTCTTTACAAACCCCGACTTTATACAGGTTATATCTTGCAAGTAACCAATGAAAATGAAGGATGAAGGGTTACTCAATATGAAAAAATTCCCCCTCTTCTTTTTCCTCTTATCCATCCTCTTGGGCTTCGTTTGCTTTGGTGCCGACCGGCCCAACGTACTTTACTTATACGTCGATGATCTCGGGTGGGGTTCCATTGGTCCGAACGGACAAGCTGAGCGGAAAGCGCAGGGGAAGCCTTATGTTTTGACTCCCAACCTGGATCGCCTGGCCGCAGCCGGGGTGAATTTTCGCCGAGGCTACGGGTGTACGGTCTGTTCGCCGGCACGCTCTTCCCAGCAGACCGGGTTTCACCAAGGCTATACCTTTGCCGACCGCAACGACCCCGACAACGCCAAGAAGGCGATCCGGAGAGAGGATTTGACCATGGGAGACGTTTTGTCCAAGGCGGGATACGCCACTGGTTACTGGGGCAAATGGGGGTACGGTGGTTCCAAGGATATGCAAAACCCGACGCTGGACAATCTCCAGACCCTCCCGAGCAGCCATGGTTATCAATTCGTAGTGGCTGAGTTGCACCACGTCCGGGCTCATACTTTCTTTCAACCCACCCTTTGGAATGCGCCTGCCAAACCAGGAGCGAAAGCCGGACTTGAGCTAAGGCCTAACAGCATGGCAAAGTATGCCAACAACAAGGCATACCCGGATTATCCGGCTTCGCAGAACCATCCGGATTATCCGGAGGTCGCCTATTGCGACGACGTCTATGCTTTTGCCGCCTTGGATTTCGTGCGTAAGCAGGCGCTTGAATACAACCAAACCGGCAAACCGTTCTTCGGTTTGTTCGCCGCCCAAATCCCCCATGGCCCCTTCAAGGAAGTGGAGAAACTTCCGAACTGGGATCAAGATTACAAGGGGAAATCTTTTTTTAAAACGTTATCCCCGCAATCCCAACAGTGGTGTGCCATGGTCACCCGAATCGATGCTCATTTCGGGAACTTGCTCGATGCCTTGGAGGACCCGAACGGTGACGGGGACAAATCCGATTCGGTTACCCATGAGACCCTTGTTGTCTTTCAATCGGACAACGGCGGGCCTAGGGGAAGCAACCGGGAAGAGCTGAATGCAAATGGTGGTTTGGAGGGTTCCAAGGGGAGCATCTACGAGGGAGGCATTCGCGTTCCGACCATCATGCGATGGCCGGCCAAGATTACGATGGGTTCGAAATTGAAAGTTGGTTCGAACACGGATCTGATTGTCGATTGCTCCGATTTGTTGCCCACTTTTTGCGAACTGGCGGGTGCTCCTGTTCCCCTGGGCTTGAGTGGCGTTTCCATAGCCCCTGTGTTGACGGGTGAGGGTGAGCAGCGGGTTCGCGAAATTTTGATTCACGAGGCGGGTGGCCAAGCGTCCATTATCCGTGGGCGCTACAAGCTGATTCGTTCTCGTGGAAACACCAAGGCTGGCCAACCGGGTTCCAAGAACAAGAAGCGGTCCAAGAAATCGACAACCGGAAAGAACACGGGGAACGTCCAACTCTACGACCTGCAAGCCGACCCCGGTGAGAAAAACAACTTGGCCTCCATACAACCGCAACTGGTTAAAGAATTGAATACGTTGCTCACCGAGGAGCGGGTCGATGAAGCAGCCGGCTTTGCCAACACCTATCATTCTTGGAAGGGAGCCAAAGAGGGGGCGATTGGACGGGCTTCCAACTGGACGGACTACGTCTACGAAAACGCCGGCGAAACCTATCAGAAGGAAACCGGTCCTCCTCAATCCCATTGGTGCGCCAAGATTGACCGGGGTTCGGCAATTGCGGACAAGGATACGAAATTTCTTGGTCTTGAAGTCAGTGCGAGCCTGACAGTGAAGTCCGCAGCAACGGTGCATGCTCGTAACGAATTGCGGGTGGCTCCCAAAGGTCGATTGATTTTGCAGGGCGGCACGGTCGAATCCTTGAGGTGGGTGGACGTTCAGTCCGGCGGAACGCTTTCCGGGCACGGCACCGTGAGGGCCGACCTTTTCTCGCAAGGGACGCTGGGTTTGAGTATCGAAAACCCATTGGCCGTTGAGGGTGCGGTGAAGCTGTCGGGTAAGTGGACTCTTTCTTCAAACGAGAAACCAAAAAAGGGAATGAGCAAAGTGGTGCTACGGGGAAAGTCCATCTCCGGCCGGTTCACCAACGACGACTTTTCTTTGAATGGCCAAAACTTCTCAATTGCCTATACGCCCACTTCAGTAACGGTCCGGGCAAAATAAAAAAAGTACCTTCCGCAACTTGGCGCCTTGCCTTCGAGCAAAGTAAAATTCAGGTTGAGAAAAAAGAATTCGATCATCAAGATACACACCTTTATATCCGATCAGGTTCAAAGGAAATGCAGTCCATGACAAAATGATCCAACCAAACCCTCACTAACTACGAAACCACCCTACCCCGAGACAGCTCTCATGAAACTCAAGATCGTTCCTACATCCTTAGCGTTGACCGCGTTACTTTTCGTTTCGGTCGCTTTGCAGGCGGCCAAGCCCAATTTTATCATCATCTTTGCCGATGACCAAGGCTATGGCGACTTAAGCTGCTTCGGTTCCAAGACAATCGATACCCCGAACATCGACCGCATTGCCAAGGAAGGCCGAAAATTCACAAGCTTCATGGTGGCCTCACCGGTTTGCACACCTTCGCGGGCCGCCTTGCTTACGGGGTGCTACCCCAAGCGAGTGGGTATGCATCAGCATGTCCTGTTTCCTTCCTCCACCAAGGGACTCAACCCCAAGGAACACACCATTGCCGATCACCTCAAAGGCCAGGGCTATGCCACCGCTTGTTTCGGCAAGTGGCATCTCGGTCACCATAAGCAAGTCCTGCCCACTTCCAACGGGTTCGACACTTACTTCGGCATTCCGTATTCCAACGACATGAACCACCCCGAAAACAAGGGTAAACCGAAAGGCGGTTGGGCCGGCATGGATATCTTGTGGGACGACCCCGAATCCACTCTTACCAAGTGGAAGACCCCTTTGTTCGAGGATGAAAAGATCGTCGAGCTTCCGGTTGATCAACGCACCATCACCCGGCGCTGCACCCAAAAATCGATCGACTTCATCAAGGCCAACAAAGACAAGCCATTCTTCGTATACGTGCCCCATTCCATGCCGCATATTCCTCTCTACGTGCCCGACGAGATACGCGACCCCGATCCGAAGAACGCTTATATCAACACCATCGAGCACATCGATTCCGAGGTCGGCCGCTTACTCAAAACATTGGACGAGCTCAAGCTCGCCGACAACACCTACGTGATTTACACCACCGACAACGGTCCTTGGCTTTCCTTTCGCCACCATGGGGGATCCGCGGGTCCGCTGCGCGACGGGAAGGGGACGACCTTCGAGGGGGGGCAACGCGTGCCTTGCGTGATGCGCGGCCCCGGTATACCCTCGGGTTCCGTCTGCGACGAACTGACGGGGACGATCGACCTGCTGCCCACCATTGCCGCACTTACCGGCAAGCCATTGCCGTCCAAGAACAAGATCGATGGATTGGATGCGTCGGGGCTTTGGAAGGGAACCGCCAAGAAATCCCCCCGCAAGGAGTTTCTACATTACACCTCACGCGGCGACATCGAGGGGATCCGCAGTGGGAACTGGAAGTTGCTCGTAAAAAAACAGCGCCGCAACAACGCCAAGAAACCGCAACTGCATCTTTTTGACTTGGGCAAGGACATGGGCGAACAGAACAACCTCGCGGAGGCCAAACCCGCAGTGGTCAAGGAACTGCAGGCCCGCATGGAGGAGCTCGATGCCGAAGTTACGGCAAATGCTCGTTCTCCATGGTTCAAGAAGTAATCATTTTACCTGACACCTCGACGTGAAAAAGCGGTTTTCGTTGCTTCTTTCTCTTTTGCTCCTTGCTTCCTCCTTGTGGGCAAAGGATTTGCCCAAAGCTCTGCTTATCGGAGATTCCATTTCGATTGGGTATACCCCTCACGTGGCAAAAGCTTTAAGAGGGGAGGTTCAGGTCATCCACCACCGGGGTAATGCCCAACACACCGGCACGGGTCTGAAGATGCTCGATCGTTGGGTTGGCGAAACGCAATGGGACGTCATCCATTTCAACTGGGGGTTGTGGGACCTTTGTTACCGTCACCCTCAATCCAAGGAGCAGGGGCGCCGGGACAAAAAGCGCGGAACGCTCACGACCATCCTGGATCAGTACGAGAAGAATTTGGACCGGTTGGCCGCCCGCTTGAAGAAGACCAGGGCCAAACTGATTTGGGCTCATACTTCCACCGTACCCGATGGGGAAGCGGGTCGCAAGGTGGGCGACGACGACAAGTACAATGAAGCCGCTGCCCGCGTGATGAAAAAGTACGGCATACGGATCAACGACCTCAATTCCCTGACCGATGAGTTCCCCCCTGAACTCTTCGTCAAGCCGGGGGACGTCCACTACAAACCCGAAGGCTCGAAGAAAATAGGCCTGGCGGTGGCCAAGGAAATCTCCCTTGCTCTTTCCTTGTAGCCTTTGAGGCTGAGCTCCTTTCTTCGGCCACTTCATTTGGTTAAATTTTCATCCGTTCAAATGAACGGTTGCCTCGCTCAAAAAATGAGTTCATCAAAAAAGCTTCACCCGAATAAACGATTAATAATTAGTTTGCCATGAATCATCAGCCCGCTTCTTCGCCCTTAAGCCGTCGTACCTTTGTCAAGGGAGCAGCCGTTTCCTCTGCCGTTCTGGGTTTCCCAGCCATCACCCAGTCCAAGTCTCCCAACGGTAAGTTGGCGGTCGGACTGATCGGGGTAGGGGGGCGCGGCCGCGGTCACGTGGCGGGTTGCCGAAGCGAGCAAGTGGTGTCTCTGTGCGACGTAAACAAGAAAAACCTCGACGGCGCAGCGCGTTTTCCTTGGTGCAAGGGGGCCCGCACTTACGTAGATTTCCGCGATTTCAACGAGAAGATCGATGACCTCGATGCGGTGGTCGTTTCCACCACCGAGCATACCCACGCCTTCGCTACTCTTCCCGCCTTGCAGGCACGAAAGCATGTTTATTGCGAAAAACCGCTTACCCGCGACGTCCATGAGTGTCGGATCATTACCGAAGCCGCAGCCAAGGCTGGCGTGCAGACCCAGATGGGCACCCAGATTCATGCTGGTAACAATTTTCGCCGGGTGGTTGAGCTCATTCAGTCGGGCGCCATCGGAGAAGTGCGCGAAGCTCATACCTGGGTCAGTCGGGCTTGGGGATGGAAAACTCCGGCCGACGACACCCCCAAGGAGGCTCATCCGATTCCTGAATTTTTGGACTGGGATCTTTGGATCGGACCCGCTCCCTACCGTCCCTTCAACAACGTTTATTTCCCTGGACCAAAATGGTATCGTTGGTGGGATTTCGGGAACGGCACCATGTCGGATTTGGGCAGCCATCGCAACGACCTTCCCTGGTGGGCTCTTAAATTGGATGCGCCTTTGACCATCGAGCCGCTTACGGGGCCCAAGCCTCACCACGATATTGCTCCTGCCTCCATGAGCGTAAAGTATACCTTCGCCGCGCGTGGTGACGGATACCCCGCGGTCGAGCACACTTGGTACCAGGGAACGGAGAAGCCGAAAATCTGGCAGGACAAGAAAATCCCGCAGTGGGGTGATGCCACCCTTTTCATCGGAGAGAAGGGCATGGTTATTTCCGATTACGGAAAGCACGCGCTTCTTCCCGAGGAAAAGTTCAAGAATTTCGAAAGACCCAAACCCTGGATTGAACCTTCCCCCGGACAGATGGCCGAATGGATACGGGCTTGCAAAGGCGAAGGGCCCGAAGCCCTCTGCAACTTTGCCTATGCCGGTCCGCTTACGGAGGCCAACCATCTCGGAAACGTTGCCTACCGGGCGCAGAAGAAACTGGAGTGGGATGCAAAGAACATGAAGATTCCAAACGCTCCGGAAGCCGAGAAATACCTTGGCCGCACCTACCGTAAGGGTTGGAAGTTAGCTTAAGTCGATCGTTTTATGAAAGTAGTTTTTTCGCTTCAGAAACTCCTCTCGCTTCTTGCAACGGCGTTTTATTTCTCAAGTTGTAGTGCCCCTGAACCTCAGGAGGGCGTCGAAGACGTTCAGGTAATCGATACTCATATCCACTTGTACGATACCAACCGATCCGAGGGAGTGGATTGGCCGCCGGTGGAGGATAAGATTCTTTATCGCCCGGTATTGACCGAGCACTTCGACGAAGTGGCGGACCGGGAAGGCATTCCATCCACCGTGATCGTGGAGGCAAGCAGCCGGGTGGAGGACAACCAATGGGTGCTCGACTTGGTGAAGCATAACCCGAAGCGGTACTTGGGCTTGGTTGGCAACTTGCCGATTGGTACGGATGAGTTTGCCGGCTTGCTCGAGCGCTTTTCAAAGGATTCCCGTTTCGTGGGTCTTCGTATGAGGGACCGTCCGGGTGGAGATGAGTTCTTTACAGATGCGGTTTGGCGGGACTTGGGTTTGCTTGCGAAAAAAGGTCTGACTCTCGACGTTCTGATCCACAACTTTACCATCGACGAAGTCACCGAAGTCGCCAAGCGCCTGCCTGAGCTGAAGATCATGATCAACCACTTGGGCGGGCTGGTCATCACCCATGATCCTCTTACCCCGGAATGGAAGGAGTCAGTCAAGCGGGCCGCCGCCCAACCTAACGTGCATTGCAAAGTGAGCGGCATTTTCCAACGTTCCGGAGTGCAGCCTCCACCCAAGGAACAATCCTTTTACGCTCCCGTGTTCAAGGTCGTCTACGAGGCCTTTGGCGAGGACCGAGTGGTATACGGAAGCAACTGGCCCGTGACCGATCGCGGTGGGAGTTATTCCGAACAACTGAAGGTGATCCAAAGCTACTTTGATCCGGATATACGGGGAAAGCTCTTCCGGGAGAACGCGGTCAAGTTCTATGGGCTCGATTGAGCCCGTCTGATCGATTCACATCGGCGCGATCCGTTTGGAGCCAACATCCGTGGTGAGCAAGACGTGGGCGTCGAAACTTTCCGCCAGCAATTGATTCTTCAAATCGGCATGAGCCGGTTCGTCCCATAAGTTTTCGTGTTCCCAGGGATCGTCTTCCAGGTCGAACAATTCACCGATTCCCTTGCCGTGGTAGACGCAGAGCTTGTGCCGGTGAGTGCGATGCATGGTGGCGAAGGTTCCGCTTCCCCCCGTAAAGTGGGGGTCGAGGGCATCGAAATATTCGCAACGGACGAATTCGCGGTGGTCCGCTCCATCCGATTCGCCTGTTAGGATGGGCAGGAGGCTTTTCCCCTGGAAATAATCGGGCAAGGGAACCCCTGCCAATTCGAGAAGGGAGGCGGACAAGTCGATCATTTCAACGAGCGAGTCGCTCTGCTTGTTCTCTTGGAAATGGCCGGGCCAGCAAAAGATCAGGGGCACGCGGACCAATCCTTCATAGAATCGGCAACCCTTGTACATGAGACCGTGATCCCCGAGCGTTTCGCCATGATCGCTTGTGAAGATGATCACCGTATTGTCCCGTTGGCCAGTCTCGTCCAAGGTCTGCAGAATCCGCCCGAACTGATCGTCGATCTGGGCGATCATGGCGTAGTAGCGCGCTTGAGCTCCTTGGGCGTCGTGCTCTTCGGGCGTACGGACTTCGTTCTGGAAATCGCAATCCGCGAGTTTGGCCTGAGCCTCCAAGTCACTCTCCTTGAAATGGGGGCCTGGCATTTCTTGGGGATCGAACTGCTCGGCGTAGCTTTTGGGAGGCGTGAAGGGCGGGTGCGGGTCGTACACGTTGACATTGAGCAACCAGGGCCCATCCCGCTCTTGTCGGATGAATTCGATCGACCGTTCGGATGCCCAGGTCGTCTGGTGCAATTCGGTGGGCACCCCGTCCTCGCTTTCCCGTAGTTGGTTCAGGTTACCACCTTGTTCTTTGACCCAGTCGGCGTAATCGTGCCCTTCCTCCCAGTCGTCCCTCGGGGCGTGGCTGAATTTCCAGTAACGGAATCCGTCGTCGATTCGTGGTTCGGTTCGCTTGCCTGAGCTTTGCAAATGAAATTTTCCTATCATCCCGCAATCATAGCCGGCATCCGCAATCAGTTTGCTGATCACGGGAGTCTGTTCCGGAAAGCTTTCGTTTCCGTTGCGGGTGTTATGAACGCGGCTTGGATAGAGTCCGCTCATGAAGCTGGCCCGGCTGGGCGTGCAGATGGGGCTTTGGCAATAGGTGTGGGTGAAGGCCGTGCCCTTGCTCACCAGGGAATCCAAAACCGGGGTCCGTACGTGTGGGTTTCCCAAGGCTCCGATCGTATCGAAACGTTGTTGGTCAGTGCAGTACCAGAGTATGTTCGGGCTTTTTTTCATTAACAAAATTCTTAGTTCATTGCTTTGTTTTAGCCGATCCTTTCTTTTTCCACAGGAGAAGGACGATGGCCGTGATGAGGAAACAAAGCGAGATGGGGCGTGCGACCAAGGGGAGATAACTGCCCCCGCTGGCCATCAGTCCGGCACAAAGGTTTTCTTCCGCCACGGGGGCAAGGACGAATCCGATTACGAAGGCGGCCAAGGGTAACTTGGCTTTCTCCATTCTCCATCCAAGGATGCCGAAAAGCAGCATGATCACGACGTCGAACCAAAGTCCGTTCAGGGCGTAAGCCCCCCAGATACAGCAAGCCGTCACCAGAGGAAAAAGAATTTTCTTCGGTACGAAAGACAGTTTTGCGATCCAACGGGCGCACCCGACCATGATCAGATACATCATCAGGTTGGCTACCAGCACCGTTCCGATGATGGCATGAACGGCATCCGGGTTTTGCCGGAAAAGCAGGGGACCGGGTTGCAGTCCATGAACGATGAGCGCTCCAAGAAGGACAGCTCCGATCACGCTTCCCGGAACGCCCAATGCAATGAGGGGGATGAGGGCTCCCCCCACGGTCGCGTTGTTGGCGGACTCCGATGCGACGATTCCTTCTTCGCTCCCCTTTCCGAAATCCTCAGGATTCCCTGAAGCCCGCTTGGCGGCCATGTAAGCGGCCAGTGAGCCGATGTTCGCTCCCACGCCGGGCAAGACTCCGATTAAAGTCCCGATTCCCGAAGACCTGAATAAATTGCCGAGCTGTTTTTGCCATGCCCGAAGAGGAATCCATGCGGAGTCGTTCCCCGCGACCTTTTCCACCTTTCCGCCTTTACCCGCAAGATCTTCCAGGATCTTGCCGATGGCGAACATGCCGATCAGTACGGGTATCAACCGAAACCCTTCGTTCATTGAAGTCATGCCCAGGGTCCACCTGAGTTCCCCGGTGGCCGGGTGCATCCCGGGCATGGCCACCA
>TARA_B100001057_G_scaffold64039_1_pt1 | contig 21558 bp, 10 predicted proteins | sample TARA_B100001057 | Tara Oceans TARA_B100001057 (sample SAMEA2621839) | marine metagenome | biome: marine biome (ENVO:00000447); feature: surface water layer (ENVO:00002042); material: "saline water (ENVO:00002010), including plankton (ENVO:xxxxxxxx)" | depth 5 m
TTACAAATAATATAATTGCTCCTAGTAGAATTACTATGGAAGGTATTCAAATACTTGGAGATAAAATTAGAACAAAATCATCAGATAGTAATCTAGAGTTAGGTGCAAACGGAACTGGTGTTGTGCGTTTCAAAGAAGACACAACAGTATCTCAAAATGTTACAGTCAATGGGACACTTACTGCACACAATATTGGTATAGCAGGAGATGTAGATTTAAATGAACTTGAAACAGATGGAAATATAGAATTCAATGACAACTATGTGACAACTACTGTTTCTAATAGTGATTTAGAACTAAGAACATCAGGCGGTGCGTTTATAGATTTACAAGGAATGAAAGTTAGAGATAATGTTGTACAATCAGGTTCATCTGCAGATATACTTTTAGATCCTGTTACAAACTTAAAAATAGATAGTACAGATAGTGTTGTATTGCCAAAATCTTTAACTGATAGCACAAATACATTTAGTAACAACATTGGTGCTATACAATATAATTCAGATGTAAATGAAATAGTAGGCCTTACAAACTCCTTTAAAAAAGTACTAGGTGCAGGACTATATAGTGATGATTTACAAACATCTGTAACTCCTAGACCAGGAAATAAAATAGAATTTACTGCACAAAGCGTCAATAGTATGACAACATCATATGGTGCTACAACAATGAATCGCTTGGAACTGACATCTGGTATAGATATAGATGGCAACACAATCCAAACAAATATTACAAATAGTGATATAGTGCTTGCACCTGAAGCAGGACAAGGTAAAGTACAACTTGAAAAATTACATGTACTTGATAATACTTTTACTGATACTAACACTAGCGGTGCATTTAGTATTGGCGTAACAGACAATGGTCGTGTTAAATTTAACCAAGATGGTGCGTTTGTTATTCCTGTAGGTACAAGTGCAAATAGACCAACTGTTGCAGAAATTGGTATGACACGATGGAACGTTGCTTTAGGGTACTTAGAAGTCTATACAGCAGGAGGCTGGACAGATGCTTCAGGATCTGGTGCTACTGTTAGTGCCGCAGATATGGACGAGATAATGAATGAATTTATTCTTATCTTTGGTTAAGTTACCACTTATATTATCTATATTCATATAAATACAGTATAACAAAGAATTAGACCTAAAATTCTTTTGTTATTAATACTGTGGTCAACCCGCAATGCAAGGTGGTTGGAGGGACAGGATCCCCGTGTTAAGGAGTAGAGATGGCAGTAGGTCGCATATCCGGTCCGCTCTTAAAGTCAAATCTCATTAGAAATGGGATTGATTTGGCTTTTGAGACAGACCTTTTATACTTAGATGTAAATAACAACCGCATCGGTATTAATACAGCAACTCCACAACACGAATTAGACGTTGGCGGCACAATCAAAAGTACAAATGTTGTTTTAGATAAACTAACAGCAGGAAACATTGTAATTGAGAATAATGATATTACAAGTACTTCAGGAACAGTCAACTTAGGTACTGCTGATCAAATTGTTTTCCAAAACAAATTAATAATTGATAGTTTTGAAATAAACGACAATACAATCAGAACAACTGATTCAAACGCAAATTTAGAAATTGACCCAAGCGGAACGGGTACTATTGAACTACTAGCAAATACAAATGTATCTGGTAATTTACACGCTACAGGAAATATTAGTGCAGATGGTAATATAGTATTAGGTGATGCCGACACAGATAATATTAATTTTAATGCTGAAATTGCAAGTAATATAATACCAAATGCAAACAGCACATATAATTTAGGTACTAGTACAAAAGCATGGAATAATGTTCATGTAGAAAATGTTAACGGACAAATTATAAATGCACAAACAGCAAATATAGCAGGAATAAATTTAGGTACTAGACACGCTAATACTTTATATGTTTCAGAAAACGGTAGCAATAATAATGCAGGTAATCATCCGCAATCACCTTATCAAACTGTTGAGAAAGCAATACAAAATGCTACAGCAGGAGATACTATTCACATTTATCCAGGAGTATATCAAGAAAGACTGCCGTTAGTAATACCAGCAGGAGTTACAATCAAAGGACATAGCATGAGATCAGTTACTATCAAACCTGATAGTGTTGACTCAGAAGATGTATTTCATTTAAATGGTGAAACAACTGTAGAAGATTTAACAATACAAGATTTTTACTACAACAGCGGAACTGATGTAGGTTATGCTTTTAAATTTGCACCTAACTTTAAAGTTACATCACGTAGTCCATATATTAGAAACGTAACTGTTATTACAAAAGGTTCAGTTACAAATGCAAGTGATCCAAGAGGATTTAATCAAGGCGATGCAGGTAAAGGTGCTTTATTAGACGGAAGTGTTGCACATGCAGATTCAAAAGAGGCAAGTGTTTTATTTCATGCCGCAACATTTATTACTCCAGGTGTTGATGCGTTAACATGTAAGAACGGTGTTAGAATAGAATGGCTTAATTCATTTACTTACTTTGCTAATAGAGGATTTTATGCCACACACGGATCAACTGGATTAAAAGGTTCAGGTGAAACAGAATTTAGAGTAAGTGATGTTACAGGCACTTTTAATGCAGGTGAAACTTTTGCTGTTAACAGCATAGATGGTAGTACTGTATTAGCAAGTGGAGTCATTGACAGAAAAGATGCTGACGGAAAATTTTACATTGATGGAAATGTACAAGGAATTACAGAAGCAACAACAAGAACTGCAAAAGCAATAGCATTTAATGGTAATGCAAAATTAAGCACTACAACTAAAAAGTTTGGAACATCAAGTTTATTCTTAGTTTCAAACAGTTTTTTAAGTTTAGGTGCTCATGACGATTTTGGTTTTAGCACAAATGATTTTACTATAGAAGCGTGGATTTATTCAGGTGTTACATCATTTCCTTTTAAAAATTCTATATTTGATTTTAGAGCAGGTATTGCAACAGATACTGCGCCTTACTTTTATTTCCAATCAGGAGCATTGAAATATAATGTTGGTGATGCTACAGTAATAAGTGCCGGAACACTATCTGATAACCAATGGCATCATGTTGCAGTAAGTAGATTTGCTGGTGGTACAAGATTATATCTTGACGGTAATCAAGTAGGTAGCACATACGTTGACAACAACGATTATGGAACTACAAAGCCACTTAAAATAGGAACTGACTTCTCAACAACATCTTTTTATCAGAACGGTTTTATAGACGACATAAGAATTAGTAACAGTGCAAGGTATCTTGATACAACTTATACAGTGCCTACATCACAAATTGTTGGTGACACCAACACTGTTTTTCTTACTCATTTAGATGGTGCAAATAATGCAACTGCAATTACAGAAGATGTAAAAGTAAAACAAAATTTAACATTTAGTGGCGGAGCAACTGCAAACTTTATTGACTTATACAACACAACAGACTTTGGTGCTGAAATAAGATCAATAGGATCTGCAAACATCTACGGTAACAAAGGTGCAGTAGGTGATGGTAACGGTGTGTTAATGTATTTGATAGGACACAACTTTGCGTACATAGGAAATGGCAAAGAAGTTACCAATGATGAAACAACTGTAATACAAGCAAACGAAGTAGAAGAATTAAACAACGCAAAAGTTAGATTTACAAGTGTTGACCAAAAAGGAGACTTTAGAGTTGGAGACAAGTTTTTTGTTAATCAAGAAACAGGCGAAGTTGTTTTTGATGCTGTAAATTTAAACATCAATACACCACAAGGTATTACTTTTGGCTCAGGCGGTAATGTAACATTTATTGACGGTACTAAGATTGAAACAGGTGATTTTAGATTAAGTGGAAACACTATTGAAACACTTACACAAAACTTTGTTATTGATAGTGCAACAAATACAGTTGACATTGAAGCAGATACAAACATAACAGGTAACTTAGCAGTTACAGGAAACTTTACACTTGGTGGCAATATCACAATAGGTGATGCAGATACAGATAGTGTTGAATTTGCTTCAGATGTAAACAGTGATATTTTACCAAACACAGATAATACTTTTGATTTAGGTGCAACTACAAAGCGTTGGAAAAATATTTACGCTAATAATTTTGATAACGGTAATCTTAAAATTGAAGGCAATACTATATCAGCACAAGATAGCAATAGTGATTTAGAACTTGTTGCATCAGGATCAGGATCAGTAGTTGTTCCTAACAATAATGTTGAGATAACAGGAACATTTACTGCTAATGATACTGCAACATTTAATAATACTGTTACAGTAAATAATAATTTAAATGTTACAGGCGGAATAAATCAAACTGGTTCAACTACAACAATTAATGCAAACCTTACAGTGCGTGATGGATTGATTGTAGACAATAGTGTACAATTTGAAAACATTTTTATATCAGGTAACAAAATACAAACAACTGATTCAAACAGCGACTTAGAACTTGATGCCGCTGGTACAGGAAGAGTAGTATTTCCAGATGCAGACTTAGAAGTTGGTGGAAACATTGTTGTAGCAGGTACTGCACAGTTTGCGAACTTAGCGGCAAGTGGTACTATAACTGCTGATACTATAACTGTTAACACAGCAACATTTAATGGTCAACTTAACTTAGAAGATATTGAATTTAATGACAACTATATTACTACAACAGAATCAAATAGTAATTTAGAATTAAGAGCCGCAGGAACAGGTAAAATTGTTTTTCCTGATAACGATGTAGACATCACAGGTGATTTGAATGTGTCAGGTACTGTACAATTTAATAGTTTATCTGGTAATGTTTATACTACAAATTCATTAACAGTAAACAGAGAACTTAATATTAATGGCCAAGTACAATTTGAAGATATTGAAATTAATGACAATTACATTACAACAACATTATCAAACAGTGATTTAGAATTACGTGCAAACGGCTCAGGAAGTATTGCGTTCTTAAATGATGCAATAGCAAAAACTAATTTAACAGTTGACGGCACTACTACTTTTGTAGGAAATATTACTGGTACAACAGCAACATTTGACGATGTAACTATTAATAATAATATGACTGTGCAAGGTCAAATTAATTTTGATAATATACAAATTAATGACAATACAATTACAACAACAGAGTCAAACAGTGACTTAGAACTAGAAGCAAGTGGAACAGGTACAGTAATTATACCAAGTAACAATGTTGTTGTCGAAAAAGATCTAACTGTACAAGGTGTATTGAATGCAGACAACTTAGATGCTTTAGGTAGAGTAACAGCAAATAGTTTTAGCACTGGTGATATTTTAATTGATGATAATTTTATTACAACAACACAATCCAACAGTGATTTAGAATTAAGAGCACATGGTACTGGTAAAGTAACATTAGATGATATTAAATTTAACAATAATATAATAAGCAGTACAGCAGATATGGTGTTGAATCCAGGTAGCGGTGTGTTACAAATTGATAGTATTGATAGTGTAATTATACCAAAAGGTGCATCAGCAGACCGTAATAGCACACCAGTAACAGGTATGTTACGTTATAACACTGACACAAACAGTTTTGAAGGATATAACGGACAGTGGGTATCGTTGCATGATGGATTACAAGATGGCGACGGTGATACAAAAATTACACCAGAATTAATACCCGGAGCCAATGATAATGTTATAAGATTCTATAATGCAGGGGCTTTAACAGCAGATTTAACTAGCCAACGGTTTAGCACCAACAAATTAATTGTTGATGATATAGAAATCGACGGTAATGAAATAAAAACGATAACTACTAATGCAGACTTAGTATTATCTGGAAACGGAACTGGCGGAATTGTACTTGATCACTTCAAATTTGATGCTAATTCAATTACAAACACAGTTTCAGATAGTGTAACACTTTTCAATTCAACTGGAACAGGTTACTACAAGTTTGCAGGAACAGGTGGAGTTGTAATACCAACCGGTAACAACGTTCAGCGTCCAACAACAAGTTATGCTGAAACAGGCATGATGAGATACAATAACGAAGACGATCGTGTTGAGATCTATGATGGAACAAACTGGGCTAGTGTTGCAGGTTCAAGCGGTGGAATAAGTAGAAATGATGCTGAAGGCATCGCACTAGAATTTGTATTAGTATTAGGATAAAGATATGGCAACGTTTTTTAGAACAAAAGTAATTAAAGACATAGGAACACAAAAGATTGTAGTGTTTGAAGTACCAGCGGCAACTAACGCAACAGTTATCGGACTGAACTTAGCAAACATTACAGACTTTGCAGTAACAGCAAGTGTATTAATTAAAGATGACGGAAGTGTTGAAGGATTTTATGTTAAAGATGTTATGATACCTCCCCAAACAGCATTCAAGGCAATGATTGGTGGAGAAAAAATTGTTTTGCCAACAGGACATCAATTAATAGTACAGTCTAGTTCAACTGCCAGCATTGATGCTGTTGTAAGTTATGTGGATATACAGTAAGGAGAAATAAATGAGTCAATATGCAGGAAATGATGTAACAAATGTAACTGGAAACATTGACGGTAGATATCTGTATGCACTACGCAGAACAGACCAAGGCGAATTATTTTTTACTAAAATTGATCAGATGGATTCAAACGCAAGTATACAAATTAATAAACCTGGAGACCCACAACAAAATTACAATGATTTTGAACAAGGTATAGACTTCTACGAAGGTAGAGACCAAAATCATGAAATTGTTTATCCTAATTTAAATTACGAACAACTAAGATGGGATAATAGACATATTAATTACTATATAAATGCAGATGGAGAATTTATACTTAAATTTAACGAACATCATGATTACTCGACAGATGTAAGCAGTGATGGATTAACAGATTACAATAAAAACTTTTATCAAGTTACTGTTGCTACTGGAACTAATTCATATGGAACAGGAAACAAATATTATTTTAACGGAATTACAAGTCCAACATTAAATTTATATGAAGGTCAAACTTATACGTTTGGACAAAGTAATTCAACAAATTCAACTCATCCTTTGAGATTATCTACCACACCAAATGGAACACATGCTGGTGGAGTAGAATATACAAATGGTGTAACAGTATTAGGCGTTCCCGGCGTCGAAGGTAGTTATGTGAAGTTTAAGGTGCCAGTAAATGCACCAACTCTGTACTATTACTGTACTCAACATCCGGGTATGGGCGGACAAATAAATACACTTACATAATTAGTGGACAGGAAAAACAATGGCAGAATTTAGAATTGATAGAATTAGATTTAACTGGAAAGGTCCATGGGTTACCGGCACAGCATATAGAAAAGATGATGTTATAAGTTATGGTGGTAAAGTTTTTGTTGCTTTACAAGGACACACAGCAAGTGCAGACTTCAACACAGACTTAGACTTTCTTGTAGCAGGAGAATCAACACCTAAATGGGAACAAATGGGTGATGGTAAAGCATGGCAAGGCGATTGGCAACCAGAAGCATTCTATAAAGTAAATGATGTTGTAAAATATAGAGGTATAATTTATGTCTGTATTGATAGTCATACAAGTGCTTCTACACTAAGTTCTGGATTAGAGAATGATGATGGTAAATGGTCTCCTTTTGCTAAAGGAACAAACTATCTTGCATTATGGACTGCAAGTACAATTTATAAGAAAAATGATTTAATTAAATATGGTGGTCAACTTTATAGTTGTCTAGTAGACCATACAAGTAGTACAGTTGAACAAGGTTTAGAAGCAGATCAATCTAAATGGGCAACATATAATAGAAGTGATAATTGGCAAGGTGCTTGGTTAGAAAATACAAGATACAAAGTTGATGATATTGTACGTTACGGAGGTAATGTATATCGTTGTATTGTTGGGCATACAAGTAATAGTGATATTAGAGAAGGTATTGGTTCTGATTTAGGTGACGACTCAACAGCGGCAAAGTGGGAACTAGTTGTTGAAGGTATTGAATACAAAGGTGACTGGTCAGGAGCACAATGGTATAAAACAAATGATATTGTGAGATTTGGACCAAACTTGTACAAAGCAAAACGCGGTATGAGTGGTACAGACACATTTAATGATACTGCTGATTGGGACATATGGTTACCAGGTTTAGGATTTGAAGAAATATGGAATCCTAACGAAGCATATCAACCAGGAGATATAGTACAGTACGGAGGATATACCTATACTGCGTTAACTATTAACATTGGTTCAAATCCAAGTGCATTTGGCTTAGAACAAGATGGCGTAGGTGCTGACTGGGAAGTACTTATACGTGGATACAAAATGAAAGGCGAATGGGATATAAGCAATAATTATGCTCCAGGTAGTGTTATACGCAAGGGCGGATACTTGTACGAAGCGTTAGTTAATATTTTAGCAAATGAAGTTATTGAACCAGGCGACCCAGATACAGATACATCATCAAAATGGAAATTACTTGTAACAGGTATTGCTTGGAAAGGTGAATGGAAAGAATCTCAAGGCACAGGAGAAGATAGTTCATTCTTCCAATATTATCCAGGTGAAGTTGTAATGGACGAAAGTGAAACTTACATTTGTAAAAAGCAACATTACAGTAATCTATATGAATCAAGACCGAGAATTGATACAGATACACTAACTGGTAACGATTATTACTGGACAAAATATATGGGTAATAACGAAAGTAGTGCGACAAATAACGTGCTACGTTACAGAGGTGATGTTAGAACATATGCAACTAAAGATGATGGAAGTACATTAGGAACAGCAAGATTAGCAATAGGAAATTCAGGTGAACTGTTAAAAGTCGACGAAGATACTACATTAAAATATGAAAACTTATTTGAAATTAATAAGGTTTGGTATGTAAGTACACAAGGTGAAGATTTACCTACGTCAGGTAAAAACCCAGCAACACCTTTTAAAACAATTAAGTATGCACTACAATTTTTACAAGGTAATTTAGCAGAAAGAACTCCTGCTACAGTATTTGTTGGAACTGGTGCATATAAAGAATTACTGCCAATGGTTATTCCAAAAGACGTTGCTGTTGTTGGTGACGAATTGCGTTCAACTGTTGTAATGCCGGCAGATGGATATGAATTAGACAACATGTTTTACATGCACAACGGTTCGGGATTACGTAATTTGACATTACAAGGTCTAACAGGAACACTAGGCCAACCAAATGATAATTTAACAAGAAGACCAACAGCAGGTGCTTATGTTTCATTAGATCCAGCAACTGGTCCTGCTGATACTTATGCACATATATCAACAAAATCACCATATGTACAAAACGTTACAACTTTTGGAACAGGGTGCATAGGAATGAAAGTTGATGGAGACTTACACAGCACAGGAAACAAATCAATTGTTGCTAACGACTTTACACAAATCTTAAGTGATGGTATAGGTTATTGGGCAAACGGTGATGGTAAATCAGAACTTGTGTCTGTGTTTACTTACTATTGTCATATTGGATATCTTGCAACTGCTGGTGGTAAAGTTCGTGCATTGAATGGTAACAACTCATACGGAGAGTATGGTTGTGTTGCTGAAGGATACGACATTGACGAAGTTCCTATTACCGGAACAGTAAACAACAGAAGTAAAGAAGCACAAGTTTATCAAACTTATACAGACAATAATGAAGTGCATGGTGTTGCGTATACACACGCAGGTGAAGGTTATACAAATGCAACAATGACAGTAACAGGAAATGGTCAAGGAGCAAGTGCAATTTTTAATGAATTTAGAAATGGTGCAGTAAGACAAGTATTTGTTACAGAAGAAGATTCAAACTTTATTGGTGGTAGTAATTATACATTTAAAGCAAACAAAGCACAAATTGGTACTACAACTACGTTAACACTTAGTGGAGCAGAAGATACAACTGATCCTGCAGATTACATCGGACAACGATTGTTTATATATGCAGGTAAAGGTGCTGGACAATATGGTAGAATTTCCGACTACAATACTGTTAGTAAAATTGCTTCTGTAGAAAAAGAAGTAAACGGAGAACCAGGCTGGGAACATGTTGTTGGTCAACCTATACAATCATCATTAAATGATACATCTCGTTATTACATTGAGCCAAGAGCAGTAATTTCAGAACCTTCTTATCAAATACAAACACTAGGTTTAGGTGGAACAACACCGGCTTGGAACGATATTATTAGAGGAACGTATAGCGGTCAAGATATTTGGGTAGCAGGTCATCCTGATGGTGTTAGTATTAGTACAGACGGAAATGGTTGGTCTCATACAGATAGAACTGGTAAAGGCGGATTTGTTGCTATTGGTTCCGGTGCTATTGCATTAGTTAACCCAGATGGAAATGTAAACACAGGTTCTCAAAGTTCAGACGGTGGTGCTACTTGGAATGATACAACTTGTGGTCTAAGTGCAACAAACACACTTACAGGACTAGCAGGACAAGATACTGTAAGTACCTTTATGGTAGGTACATATATCGACTCAGGAGGTCCATCAACTGGTGTAATTAGATCAACAGATGGTGGTAACAGTTGGGGTGCAGGCGGAACTTTACCAAACGCTGATTATTATACAGACGTTACTTATGGTAATGGAAAATTTGTAGCCATTGCAGGTACAGCGGCTAATCCAAGTAATAATGCGGCATATTCGACAGACGATGGTTCAAATTGGACAGCAGTAACTCTTCCAGCAACAAGTGCTTGGTCAAAAATTATATATGCTAAAGATAGATTTGTTGCAATGACAGCAAAAACAGATAGTAGTACAGCAGAAACAGCAGTAAGTCATGACGGTATTACGTGGCATGCAGGAAGTATAGAACCAGGTGAATGGACTGGATTAGGATATGCACAAGGAACATTCTGTGCAGTCAAAAGTGATACAGGATCTCAATCAGATGTTGTTGCGTTTAGTAGAGACGGATATCATTGGAAAACAAAATTATTACCAGCAGGGTTTGAAACTCGTGCAGGTGTAGCAGGTGCAAGCACATCAAGTGATTGGATTGTTTTAACATCAGGTGAATCAAACGCTGATAAAATTACATATGGTACACAAGCACTTTGTAGACCAATTGTTGGTAGCGGAAGAATTGGAACATTTGTTTTGCATGAGCCAGGTGCTGGTTATACTGGCAATCCTACTGTAATTGTACATGATAATAAAAATGCATTAGATGTAACAACACGAGCAGAAGTTGCAAATGGAGTATTACCTCAACCCACTATGCAGAACAAAGGTACTGGTTACTTTAGATCATCAGCAGAAGTAACAGCAGGTGATGGTTATGCGGAAATTTTACAAATTGCAGATGAACTAATTTTAGAAAATATTAGTAAAGTTCCAGGACCTGGAGATAATATTAGTATTACAGGAATTGACGGAGTAACGTACTTTGTTGTTAAAATAAAAGAACAGACAGGTATTCTAGGAAATTACAATTTAAAATTACAAATTAGTCCAAACTTAGGACGACAAGAAGCACCAGTGCATGGTGAAAGTATAATTATTAGACAACAATATAGTCAAATACGTCTAACAGGACATGATTTCTTAGACATAGGTACTGGTAACTTTAGTAGAACAAATTATCCAGGACTCTATGTATTTGGTTATAATCCAGATGAAAATGCAGAGCCAAAACAATTTAACGAAGTTTTACAATACGATGGCGGTCGTGTTTTCTACACAAGTACTGACCAAGATGGTAACTTTAGAGTAGGTGAACTATTTGAAGTTGAACAGTCAACAGGTACAATTAGCATTAATGCTAGTTTCTTTGAACTTGACGGTCTTGAAGAACTTAGACTTGGTGGTGTTGTATTAGGTGGTACAGGAGCAGTTATTAGAGAATTTAGTACAGATCCAACATTTGCGGCAAATTCTAACAATATTGTACCAACACAGAGAGCAATCGGCAAATATGTAACAGCAAGAGTATCATCAGGTGGATCAGATCTTAAAGTTAACAGGCTAAATGCTGGTAATATTAGTTTTGAAGGTAACAAAATCTTTAAACCTTTAGGCGGAACTATTACATTTAATGCCCCAGTAAGTATTCAGGGCGGAGCAGGAACAGTTGGTGGTGATATGGCGGCACAAGCATACTTTTCAGCAGGTAGTCCTGATGCACCAGGTGGATTTCCGGGAATGGGCGATGATTAAAGATAATGATAAATATAACGTATACGGTGGAGTAACCAATGGCAGAATTTAAATTAGGTAGAATTAGATTTATTTGGAAAGACGAATGGTCTGAAGCAACCACTTACTACAAAGATGACGTGGTAAGATATGGCGGTAAAACGTTTATGTGTGTAGTAGGACACATAGCCCAAACTGACTTTATGTTGGATTTAAATAATTCTACACCTAAGTGGCAACAGTTTGCAGACGGTCAAACTTGGAGAGGTGACTGGGCAACTGGTGCAGTTTATAGAATTAATGATATTGTAAAATATGGCGGACAACTTTACATTTGTAACACAGGACACATTTCAGACGCAAGTGCCATTGGCGGTTTGGAAAGTAATCTAGGTGATGATAGTACTGCAACATTTTGGGATTTATACGGTGAGGGCTTCGACTACAAAGGCAACTGGGCAATCAACACACGTTATAAAGTAAATGATATTGTAAAATATGGATCTAGAATTTATATTTGTACAACTTTTCATGTAAGTGCTCCGAACACTACATCAGGATTAGAATTAAATCAAGCATCATGGGATATTATCAGTGATGGCTTCATGTGGAAAACAGATTGGACAACTGGTACACGTTACATAGTAGGCGACTTAGTTAAATATGGCGGACAAGTTTATTCATGTAATACTGGACATACTTCAGCGGCAACAGGTACAATTGGACTTGAAGCAGATCAAGCAAAGTGGGATTATTTCCATAAAGGTATTGAATACTTAGGCGAGTGGGCAAGCGGATATAGATATAAAATTAATGACGTTGTAAAAGATTCCGGTGGATTATGGATTTGTACAACTTATCATACTTCAACTGTTGCGGCAGATTTAAAAACTGATGAAGCAAACTGGGCACAATTTGTTCCAGGATTAGAATTTGAAGATAGTTGGGGACCTTATTCAGACTATCAACCAGGTGACATTGTAACATACGGTGGATACACTTATGTTGCAAAAACAAATAACACAGAAAAACATCCAACAGATAATCCAAGTGACTGGGACGTATTTGCAACTGGATTCAATTTAAGAGGCGACTATGGAGATGATAGTGCAAACCAAGATTATAGAACAGGTGATGTAGTTAGAGTAGGTGGATTTACTTATCTTGCTATTGCAAATTCAAACGGTGTTAGACCGCCTAATACAACATATTGGGAAAAATTAAATGAAGGTGCAAATTGGAGAAACACTTGGACTGACGCAACATATTATGACTTAGGCGATACTGTTCAACAAGGTGTGAATAGTTATATTGCAATACAATCACATACTTCAAGCAATGGAGTAAATGATCCTGCTAACGACACAGGCGGATTATTTTGGAACTTTATGAGTGGTGGTGCTGAATCAGGCAACTTAACAACTGTTGGTGACATTGTTTACTACGGTGGTTCAGGTCCAGTAAGGTTACCAGTTGGTAAACCAGGACAAGTTTTAAAAGTTAACGATGCACAAACTGCACCTGAATGGACATACTTTGGATCAGTAAATCATGTTTATTATGTAGATACAGCAAGTGGTGTAGACGGTAAAACTCCAAACAGAGGTATTACATTAGACAGACCATTCAAGACAGTACGCTTTGCAACAGAACAAATTAGAGATGGCTCTGTGTATCAAAATGATAGAATTTTATTAGAAGCAAATAGATCTTTCTTACAAGCAGAAGCAACAGAATGGGTAACATATCAAATAGCAAATTCTATTGCACCGTTTGCAGGTTATACACACGATAAAGCAAAATGTGTAAGAGATATGGGACAACAAATAGATGCCGCCGCGTGGGATTTATCACATGGTGGTAATGTAAGATCACGTGAAGCGGCTCTTTCATATTTCAAAGGTGATGGTTCTAGTTATATTGCAGGACAAACAGGTCAAACTGTTGCAACAATCAACTACATGCTAAGTATTATACCAAACATTCTTGCAAAAACAGATCCTGCGGCAAATTACCAAGCACTAAACAGTGTTGCATCGCCAATTACACAACAAAAATTAACAGCATACGATCAAACACCAGGTACTGCTACGATTGTTGAAAACTTAATAAAACTTACAACAGCGGCAATTACAGCAGGAAACATAACTGGTGTTCCAGCAGAACTTCATGCACAAAAAACAATATTTGTAAAAACTGGAGAATATGAAGAAGTACTTCCAATTATTATTCCAGAAGATGTTGCTATTGTTGGCGACGAATTACGTTCAACTAGAATTAAACCAGCACCAAGTCAAACAAGTGCGGCAGACGTTCCAAAAAGTATTGCGGCTATAACAAGAATAGAGGCTGTAGTAAGTAATATCGTACAAAACGTAGCAATTACAAAATCAACAGGTAACAGTGCAACACAAGTTACAACAAGACCAGCAGGAAATGCAAGTGCAGGTACAGCAACAGCAGGCTTGTTTAGAGAACTTGCTGATTATATTGATTGGGGTGTTAACGGTGTTAGTGGAGATAGTTCAGAACCTGCAGTGCGTGGTACAAACACACCAGAAACATCAACAGGATATACATATGCTGTTGAAGTATTAGAAGCAAACAGAGACTTTATTATTGCAGAAGTACATGCTTATATTGCAGTAACTTATCCAAGTTACACATATACACTAGCGGCTTGTGCAAGAGATGTTAACGCATATATTGATGGCGTCAAACATGATTTAATTTACAGTGGTAATTATAGAACATTACTAAACGGAAAATATTATGTACACTCAGTAGAAGGTAACTTGTTAAAAGATATGTTCTATGCACGTAACGGAACAGGTTTAAGAAACATGACATTTACAGGTTTAACTGGAACACTTAGTGGTGCTAATAGTTATGGAACTAAACGTCCTTCATCAGGTGCGTATGTTTCATTAGACCCAGGTTGGGGACCAGCACATACAGATGCATGGATTACTAACAAGTCACCTTACGTACAAAACGTAACTACATTCGGTACAGCATGTATTGGATTGAAAGTTGATGGTGATTTACATGATGGTGGTAATGATTCAATTGTTGCTAATGACTTTACACAAATTTTAAGTGACGGTATTGGTTATTGGGTTACAAACTTAGGTAGATCAGAACTTGTTTCTGTGTTTACATATTATAACCATATTGGTTACCTGGCAGAAAACGGTGGTAAGATTCGTGCTACAAACGGAAACAACTCATACGGAGACTTTGGTTCAGTTGCTGAAGGTATTGATATTACAGAAACACCAGTATTAGGTGTTGTTGATAACCAACAACTTGAAGCACAAATTTCAAATGTTGTTACAGATGGCGCAAATGAAATATTACAACTAGAATATTCAAATGCTGGTACAGGATATACAACGGAAGCAACTACTGCAATTCTAACACTTACTAATATTATTAATAATGATCCTCTTAGAAAAGCAGGAACATACAAAGGTATTACAGGGTCAAGTGCAGGTTCAGGTTCAGGACAAGAATTCGATATTGAAATAACTTCAGTTGGTGGTGTTGTACCAACAGTAATCAAAGGCGGTACTGGACATGCAATCAATGATACAATAACAGTTAACGATTCACTACTAGGCGGTGGTGGCGCGGCTAACGTAACATTTGATGTTGAAACAATTGGTGCGGCAACAAGATATACGCTTGCAGGTGAAGGTTTTGGAGCGGCAGTAAATACACCAGTTGTACGTAATGGCGGTGTGTTTGAAGTACAACTTGATTCAGATTCAAGTGTATACGGCGGTGCTGGATTTGTTACTATTGCTTCTAATGCACAAGCAGGAAACACTACACAAATTACACTAGCGGCTACTGATATTAATCCAACAGGCACATACAACGGCATGATGATTTATCTTTTAAGTGGACTAGGTGCAGGACAATATGGTGTTATTTCAGCATTTAACGCGGCAACAAAAATTGCAACTATTGTAAAAGAGTCAGATGGTACAGCGGGCTTTGAACATATTAAAGGTTCATCGATTGCGGCCACACTAGATGCAACAACAGCATATGATATTACTCCAAGAGTAATATTTACAGCACCTACAAGTGGAACACGAGCAAGAGGTAGAGCAAGAGTTGCAGATGAAAAAGTTGTTGAAGTTAAAATTATTGAACCAGGTAGCGGTTATACTGTTGCACCACAAATGACAATAGTTGATCCAAGTCACACAATTATGGTACCACACTCAGTTAGAATTGGTAACGGTGTGTTAGCACAACCTACTTACTCCAATAGGGGTACAGGATTTATTACTGCGGCGGCAGAAGTTGTAGGTGATGGATTTGCAGATATTAGACAAAGTGGCACAAAAATTAGAATGGATGGCTTAGACGCTGTTCCTCAAAAAGGATCAAATGTAGAATTTGCAAGTTTACCAAACAGATGGTTCAAACTTGTAAGTGTTACAAATTTATTAGGTAATAGTCCATATAGTGCATTGCTACAAATTAGTCCAGCATTATTAGCATCAGAAAGACCACCACACGATGACGTAATTACTATTAGAAGACGGTATTCACAGGTGCGTTTGACAGGACACGATTTCTTAGATATTGGTACAGGTAACTTTGCAAATACAAATTATCCAGGAACACCTTTAGTAGACCCACAACCAACATATGAAACTAATGATTTTGGTGGAGGAAGAGTGTTCTACACAAGTACAGACCAAGATGGTAACTTTAGAGTAGGTGGACTGTTTAACGTTGAGCAGGCTACTGGTATTGCAACATTGAATGTTGAAGCGTTTAATATTTCAGGATTGAACGAATTACAACTAGGTAGTGTTGCACTTGGTGGTGCAGGAGCAGTTATTACTGAATTTAGTACAGATGGTACGTTTAGTGCTGATAGTGATAATGTTGTTCCAACACAAAAAGCAATCAAAACATATATTACATCACAAATTGGTGGTGGTGTTGCTACACTTAACGTTAACAGTGTAACAGCAGGTGTGATTGAAGTAACTCAAAACCAAATATCAACGACAGACGGCGGTAGGATAAATATACTTAACGCAGTAAACTTTAAAGGCGGAATAGACGGTGCTCCAGTAGCATTAAGTATGTTCCTAAACAATTAACGGAGAAAGTAAATGGCAACAGGAAGAATAGGCGCATCAGATTTATCAGGAGGAGCAAATACTACAGTGTATACGTGTCCTACAGATAACTATGCGGTTGCAAGTATAAACCTTTGCAACAGAGGAAACCAGGCAACGTCAATAAGAATTGCTGTTGCCGCTTTGGATACACCAGTAAATGGTGAATACATTGAGTACGACACTGAATTACTGTCCAAAGGTGTCCTAGAACGAACAGGTATCGTGCTAGCCGCAGGACAAAAAATTGTATGTTACGCTTCAGGGGCTAACATATCAGCAGTCGCTATGGGCATTGAAACGTCTACAGCATAAATACATAGGAGAAGGATAAAACCATGGGAAGATATATAACAACAATAGGTACTGCTGGTGCTACTACTAAAGAAGTTAGTACAACATTCAGTGCCACGGTAAATGATAGAATATTAGCAAATACTGCTAGTAGTGCATACACTATTACATTACCAGCCAACGCTTCGTTGTTAGATGGCGATATAGTACAAATTATTGACATCTCAAACAATGCGGCAAGTAATAATCTTACTATAGGTAGAAACGGAAGTTTAATGAACGGTGCCGCAGAAAATCTAACTATTGACGTTAGTGGCGCTATCGTAACTTTAATTTACTCAGGTTCTACATATGGTTGGATAATTGGCTCGGTATAATAGGAGAAGTACATGGCATCATTAGAAGCATTAATCAAAGCGAAATCACCTAGTTCAGCAGAGGACAACTTAGAAACAGGTAGAATTTACAGTTTCACTGAAGGTAATACTTACACCAAGTTTTGTAAGTGTTCATGCTGGTGTCCATGTTCAAACGGTACTGCAATAATTGAAGTTTGGGGCGCAGGCGGCTCAGGCGCAAAGATGTGTTGCTGTGGTAATGGATTACCAGGTAACTCAGGCGCATATTCAAAAACAACAAAAGTAATGACAACATCAGATTACATGTACGGTTGTACAGGGTTTGCATGTGGTAACTCAGACGCACTATGTTTTAGAGGTTGCTCAGAACCAACAGCGGTTTGTATGGTAGCGGCCGCAGGAAACAGTTGTATGTGTGCCAGAGGCGGCAAAGGTGGAGTAAGTATTTGCTCAACATCACCAAGCATGTACTGTTGCTTTAGAGCAAACGGATTTTGTTATACTAACACAGGACCAAACTGTGGTACAATATGTAATCAGTGTAGCGGACAATGGGACGCTATTGCATATGGTGGAGATTTAAACAGATGTGGAAACATATCATGCATGGGCTTTCATGGTTGCTATCCGTCATGTGTATGTTTATTTAGAGGCATGGTTGCGTTTCCTCCAGGAATGATTGCAGAGTGCGGTGGAGTTGTACAATACGGTATGTCAGATGACTCATCACACTCACGTTGGTCAGGAATGGGACAATTTGAAGCAACTGCCGCAATTAACGGTACAGGTAGATCACCAGGTCAAGGGTTAACATGGAAAGCATGTTACCAAGGTGATACTAGTTGTGGTTGTTATAATACAAACGGTTGTCAAAGTACAATGCCATATGGCGTAGGTGGTCCAGGACCTCAACCTTGTCCAGGCGTGAGAGATCACGCAACACGTGGTGGTATGGGTGCAATTAGAATTAAGTTTATAGAAAGTTAGGAACAGGAGTAGAATATGCCAGGATTAAAAGCATTATTAGCAAGCAGAGCGTCCCCGTTCACTGAGACAAACCTTGAAAAAGGTAAGGTATGGTCGTACTCTAACATTGCTACATATTCAACGTATCCAGGTTGCTTTTGTTGGATATCACCAGGATCAGGAGCAGTTACATTAGAAGTATGGGGTGCAGGCGGAGGCGGTTCGAGAATGTGTTGTTGTTCAGCAACAATATCAGGTAACTCAGGCGCATACGCAAGAAAAGAACTTACAGTAGCATCAGGCTGTTGGATCTGCGGACACGCAGGCAAAAGTTGTCGAAATGGTAGTCTCTGTCATAGAGGCTGTTCAGAACCAGGCAAAGTTTGTTGGACAGGTAACAGCGGATCAAATGGCTGTATGTGTGCTCAGGGCGGTTGGTCAGGAGCAAGTTGGTGTACAACAGGAACTGCACGTAGATGTTGTTTCTCAGCAAACAGTTGGTGCTATACAGGATACAGTGGCTATTGTGGTCTTGTATGTAATGCATGTAACAACAGTTGGAAAAACAGTGCATACGGCGGAGATATCAATCGAGGCGGTGTAAACAGTTGTGTAACTTTTTGGCATTGTTATCCAAACTGTAACTGTTCAACTATCCATCACACTGCATTGCCACCAGGCATGTTTAGTGAATGTGGCGGTGTTGCATCTTATAGTTTAGATGATGATAACGGTCACGGTAGATGGTCTGGACAGGCACTAAATGGTTACCAATCGGCACTAAATTCTCTGTCAAGAATGCCAGGCGGTGGTACATATTGGTCAAACTGTTGGAACGGTGTTCGAGCATGTGGTTGTTATGATACGCAGGGTTGTTCAATGTATGTGCCACACGGTTCAGGTGGTCCAGCGGCGACTCCATGTTCGGGTGTTAGAGATAACGGCTGGGCAGGTGGCGATGCCTTAATTAGAATCAAATACTTAGAATCTTAATGGAAATCTTAATAAATAAAGAGTAATGGAGATATAGAAATGAACAAAACTTTTACAGTAACTTACGCAGATGAGCCGTATAAAACGACCACTGCGAAAGGAAATACGTTTGAATGTACGTATACAGGTCCAAGATGGATCTTAGCACAAGTCGACAAAGATGACGACCAAGTTAGAGAAGCAGGACGTAGTGATTCGTCAGCAGACGATACAGCGTTAGATGCATCTGGTTACGAGCCAGATGAATATGATTACATCGTAATGGATGCTAACGAAAGCGACGATATGGCTATGCGTTGTGCATTTATTACAGATGAATACACACACCCAGATGTAGCAGATTATTCAGAAGAAATCACTGATGCAGATGGCGTCAAGTACACATGGGAACATGTATATGAAGGTACAACTGGCATGTTAGCACACATTTATGTAAGTGACAGCCTATTATACAATCATGAATCAAAAACTTGGAGAAATCCGGTTTTACGTGAGCATAACAACGCAAGAGATGATACATTGGCTACATGGGCCGCAATGGCCGCAGGTATTAGACGTGCATTATCATCAGCAGGTGACGCACACAATAACTTAACAGATGCCGAAAAGAAAACATTAGGTGATCATGCTACATGGTTAGAGTCTATTCCAACAAAATATGCAGATATTAATCATTGGAAAATTCCTTATCCAGATACAGTATTACCAAATTATGTAGATCCAGCGGATCAATAAAAACTAAAATTTCTATATCCAATCTTAATCGGATTCAACAGTATTTTTTATAACTATTGTTGAGTCCGATTTTTTTATGGAGACAATTATAGATGACTAGAAGTAAAGCATTTTTTCTAAACGGTGGCGCAGGACGTATGCTATGTTCAATACCTGCACTTGAATTATATGAACAAAAGTCAGGTGATAAAGATTTTGTAATAGTATGTGAAGGCGGTACTGACATGTTTAAAGGTCATCCTAAATTACATAAACGTGCATACGATCCTTGGCACAAAAACTTATTTGAAGATATTATCAAGCATAGACAGGTAGTAAATCCAGAACCATATCAAGTATGGGAATATTACAATCAAAAATGTAATTTATCACAAGCATTTGATATATTACTAAATGATAAGGGTGTAAGAAAATTAGATAAACCTTATATTAATTTAAGCAAAGACGAAATGCTAGTTGGAAGAAAACTAGTAAACGAAGTTAAAGAAAAAATTAAAAAAGAAAAAGTAATTGTAGTTCAGCCGTTTGGACGAGGAATCGAAATAATGGACGATACTCCAATTGACACTACTGCACGTAGTTTTGAATTCAAAGATTTAAAATCATTACTTAAAAAATTAGAAAAAGATTATGCTATTGTAATGATGAGTGAAATGAAAATGGAACTAAAAGGCGAAGGTATTAAACAAGAAGTAGCAATGCCTGAAGGATTAAGTTTACGACAATGGGCAGGAATGATAAAATTCTGCGATCACTTTTTAGGCTGTGACAGTGTAGGACAGCATTTAGCATATGCAGTTGGTACTCCAACTACAGCAATAATTGGTGCAACTTTTCCTGTAAACGTAAGTTATCCAGGTAAAGAAGGAATCAAAGTTATTGACTTAGGTATGAATGATAGATTATATGATCCGATTAGAATTACAGTAGATGAAACTGTTAACAGACATAACGAAAAACT
>TARA_B100001057_G_scaffold327516_2_pt1 | contig 21490 bp, 12 predicted proteins | sample TARA_B100001057 | Tara Oceans TARA_B100001057 (sample SAMEA2621839) | marine metagenome | biome: marine biome (ENVO:00000447); feature: surface water layer (ENVO:00002042); material: "saline water (ENVO:00002010), including plankton (ENVO:xxxxxxxx)" | depth 5 m
CATCTCCACGGGCTTGGGGGATGCGGTAGGTCAGCTTCGTGACTCGATCCGCAAGCAAGCCCGTAAATCTGGCGATGAGATCTTCGAGCCCATGGCCGGTAACGGCCGAGGTTTCAAAAGCACCAGGAAAATCCGCGCGGAGACCAGTCAAAATCGCAGGATCTGAGACCCGGTCCACCTTGTTCAAAACAATAATGACACGTTTTTCATCAGCGCCTAATTCGCCGAGCACCTTCCGCGTGGTGTGATAATGATCCACGATTTCATGTGACGAGGCATCAAGCACATGAATCAGAAAATCCGCAAGAATCGCCTCCTCAAGAGTCGCCTTGAATGATTCGACCAAGCGGTGGGGGAGATTGCGAACAAAACCCACTGTGTCGCTCAAAAGGAGGTCTTGTCCATTTTCCAATTCGATTCGCCGAGTCGTGGGGTCAAGAGTCGCAAAAAGCATATCTGCCTCCATGACATCCGCTCCAGCAAGCTTGTTGAGCAGGGTCGATTTTCCTGCGTTGGTATAACCCACGATAGCTGCCGTGGCGACATTGTTGGTTTGTCGTTCTTTTCGCTGGGTGGCTCGTTGTTTTCGCACCTCCTCGAGCTCCGCCTTGAGACGAGAAATTCGTTTGCGGGCCAAACGTCGATCGATCTCGATCTGCTGCTCACCCATTCCCCGAGAAGCACCACCCCCACCGGTCCCACCGCCACCTTCGCGGTCAAGGTGTCCCCACATGCGGGCCATACGCGGAAGAGCATATTGCATACGTGCCAAATCGACCTGAAGCCGGGCTTCCTTGGTCCGCGCTCGCTTGGCAAAGATATCAAGAATGACCTCCTCTCGGTCGATCACCGTCATATCGGAAAGTTCTTCCCAGTTACGCTGCTGCATGGGCGAGATCTCATTGTCGAATACCATGCAGTCGCAGCCTCGAGCACGAGCCAATTCAACAAGCTCATCAGCCTTGCCCGTTCCACAGATAAACCGCTTGTTAGTATCGCGAACTCTTACCAACTCAATCCCCGTCACTCCGATCCCGAGCGTATCAACAAGTTCTTCCAACTCGGTCAGGAGTAACTGCGTTTCCGCCTCCTCGGATTTATCAAAACAAAAGCCAATGAGCATGGCCTTCTCGACCATCTCCGGCTTTTCTCTTACTTCAAACATAGACAATGGGAGGGGGCGAAACTCTAAAACCCTAGGCCAGGAAAATAAATCGCTAAGCTTTTAGCGCGGGGACCACGTAAATCGCCAGAAATCAGGTCTGGAATATTCGCCATCAAAACGACGAGGAGTTCTTGCGTAGCAAAGTTCATTTTTTAATGGGAGATTTTTTTCCTGACTCGTCAACCTTAACGAAGGTCACACGAGTGGTGAAGATCGGGTTGTCATCTTGCGCCTGCTCATCTACCACCCTGACTTCGTAAGTTACCGAAGTCAGGCCAAGCTTCACCGACTCTGATTTGATTGTTAGGATTGTCCCCTCTTTGACACTGTGGCGAAAAACGACTTCATCCATCGCCATCGTCACAAAGCGCGACCCGGGGAACTCAAGGCTTGCCGCGATCCATGAATCTTCATCCACCCAAGCGAGGAGTCTGCCACCAAAAAGATGCCCGTATTGGTTCAGGTCTTTTGGGCGGACGAGGCGATGAGTCTCCATCAGCCGATACTTACTTCAAGCGAATGAGGATTTTCTTATTTCGTGAACTGCTGTCCTCGGAGACGGTCTCGATTTCGGAATCATCCGCGAGAGCATTATGCACAAGACGACGATGGTAGGAATTCATAGGATTCATCCAAAGTTCCCGGCCGGTTTCGCGAACCTTGTCCGCCAGGTGGAGTGCTTTGTCGGCAACCCGCTGCTCTTGTTGAGCGCGATAACCGTCACAATCAACCCGATACCTGGGAGCATCCGGGTGAGCATTCCGAGTGATTCGGTTCACAAGATACTGGATATCATCCAAGCGGTCTCCATTCCTCCCAATCAAAAGCGCGGAATCATCCGAGACAATATTAAGAATCTCATTCCCGGGATCACCAGAGACTTCCACCTCAAATTCAAACCCAAGCTTTCCAAGCATGCTCGTCAGAGCTTCCTTCGCATCATCAATCGCGTCTGCCATAGAGCGTGATCTTAGGTCGGAGTTTCCCTGGGTCAACTCCGCGCATTCTCTTTTCCACCCTCTTTTTCCTCGTTTTTGATCTTTTCCCAAAAAAACCTCAGGAGACATCCCTCACAAGCAACGATTCCCTAATTTTACCCTGTAGTCCCGCTTAACCTTATCACCCTTTCCCCGAGGCGCTGTCCAAGCAACCATAGAGCTTTGCAACAAAAGACGGTCAAGTTAACCTTCTAGGGTGATGAGACTCGTTTTTCCTGCCGCTTTTTTGATCCTAGCGTTTCTTGCAAACGCGGCGGTCAGATATGTCCCGGCAAACGACTCCGCCCCCCTTCTGCGTCGGGACCTCATCCCCATGGATGTTGATGCCATCCGGGACCTCGCCGACTATCTAGCTGTCTTGGCCGACGGGCCGATGCCGAAGTCGGCCATCGAGGTCCGGCATCGCGCCCAGCTCCTCACCTTAAGCAAAAGACTACTCCCGGGACACGAACGAGCACATTTAATCGAAACGTCTTATCTCAAGGGCGGCGAACGACGCCAACCAGAAGCCTTTTTTGTCAAATCTGCCCGCAAGGGCCTCATCGAAACCGCCGATTGGCTTAGCCAGCTTCCAAAAGAATCCGAGGGGCAACTTCTTGGGCAACTTCTTCTCGACGTCCTTGCACCGATCGCCAGCGACCATCCTGTCCTGAAAAACCACGATGCCCTTAATACCGAAAAACGCTGGAATAGCGTCATTGCTGAAATCTCAAAATTTGATCCACAAAAGCAACTCGCTGCAAACCAAGATCCCAAAATCAAACCTACTCAGAAACGCACCGCTTCAGATTATAAGGCGAAAGCAATCTTGGCCGAAATCCTCATGTTTTCGAACGGGATCAACGATGGCTCGCCGTCAAAACCCGGATTGGTCACGACCAGCCTTATCATTACGAAAGCTCCCAACCCGGATCCTGATGACAAAAACGCCCCCGAGTCTGGAGACCAAAATGGCACCTTAAAATTCCAGCCGCCGACCGATTTTAACGTCAATCCACTTCAATCGTCCTTATTGAGCTTCTTCCGGAAAAACGCCAAAGCCCTTCCCAACGGCTACAACCTCAACATCAACACTAACAAGCGCCAGTATCTTGCCAAAAATAGAGAAAATATTGCCGCCAATATAGCCATGATGCTGGATGCAGCAGTCTCCGGACGCCCTCTGAGAAGAAATACCATTCTCTTTGCCAGACTCCAAGCCACCGGAAACCTTCAAAAACCAAATTACGCTTGGGAGCTGATTCAACAGCTCGAAGAACTCAGCCTGCCAATCGGAACCCGCCTTATTGTTGGAAAAGGCATGATTGAGGAAATGACAGGGATGCTCGTGCTTGATAAAGCTTCATTTTTCACCAAATACGAGGTTCTTGAGGCCTCCAATTTCGAAATGGCCCGCGAGCTATTTTACGAAGACGGGAAAATGCCCGAAGACTTAAAGACCGCGTCCAAAAGCTACCTCGAAGTCTGCGACAAGGCTCTCCAAGTCGCTCATCTCGGAAACTTTCTCAGCTTGTCCGCGGTCAAAGATCGGCTCATCAAGGCCAGTCAACTTTCTCCAAATCACATTTCGGCAGCGATGTTGGCTCGACAATCGATCCGACGCCCAGCTTATTTCAGCCACTTTTTATTTACCCAGGAGCTGAACCGTCTTCTCGAACCCCTTGCCCAATTTGAATACGAGATTGACCAAACCTCAGAGCTCGCTGTCACAGAGGTCTACAAAAGAACCCGTGATCGTATTACCCCTCTTAAAAAACGCCTGCAGCGGAGAGATATCGAAATTCTCGATGATGCCCTGAATCTCATCAAAGATCTTAATTCGGTAGGACGCGGGGCATCCGCTATTCTAGACAATGAGGAAGAGACCCGTGCCCAAGATATGATCAAATTCCAGAAGAAGCTGGAGAGCTTTCGTGCCAGACTGCGGGAAGGCTCTCAACCCACTCCCAAAAAAGATAACTAGGCCCGCCACCTTGATCCGCTTTGACTATTGAATAAATTAACTCCCCTTCTACAATTCCGACAGTAATGAAAATCCACCTTGTCTCAATCTTCTTCATCTTCACCGGGGTGATCCTAGCCGAAAATTATCGCCCTCCGAACATGGAGAAAGAGCTCTTTAAGGTTAAAAAACTCGCAATTACCGAAATAGGAAAAACTTCCCTTTTCGCCGGGCTCCTCTCGGTTGCTCGTGATTTTGATGAGGAAGAAAATGAAGTGAACTTCGAACTCCGATCTAATTCCCTCGCAATTTCAGGTCGACTTGAACCGAAGTCAGAAAACTTCAAGGACGTCCACGATGACCTAAAACAGCGCAGCCGAACCGTGAAGCAAGATGCAGCCAAATCTGACATTTACGGCAAACTCTACCGGGGCATTCGTGCCCTAATGCGCAAGGACGAAAACAAGGACAACCTCGCCTGCGCCTCCTATTGTATCGATATTGCAATACGATTTGAACCTGAGGGAAAATACCAAAAAAAGCTTGAGGACTATCAGGAAAAGACCGGGAAGGTCGACTGGAAAGACATGATGAAAAGTCCGGTCTACAACAACCCGTGGGATCGCCAAAGTAACAACGTGTTTGAGGAGCGCCGCGAAACGATCCCTGGCGGAGAAGCTGAGAAATTTGCGACCGCCCAACGCACCGTTTACGGCCTCTCCGTCCGCACCCTTGCCAATGGACGTCACGCTGGAGCAGCCGCATCACTGAGCGCAACTGCTCTCCGTGAAAAAGATATCGATGGAGTCGAGTTCCATATCGACCAAAAGGTCGGAAATATGACTGGCAACTCTCTTGAAGAAATCATGAAACTTATGCGGGTTCGCCACGAAGAGGACGGCCGAATCCCCTCAGGCTACCGAGTTACCATCACCTTCGAAGATAAGGACACTTTACTCGACGGTCCTTCTGCCGGAACCGCGATGTCCATCATTGTCGACTCTCTCTTCACCGGCCGCGAGCTTGATGATAAGTTTGCCTGCACCGGAGCAATCACTGCTGATGGCAAGGTCACCCGCATCGGCGGAGTTGCCGGTAAGATCCGCGGCGCAACCAACAAGGGCTGCAATCTCGTGGGAGTCCCTCACGAAAACATCAAGGGTGTGTCCGACATCGTTGTGCTCGATGGAATCAAAAAGCTCATGGCTATCCAAGTCTTCAGCTTCAAAACCCTTGAGGAAGCCCTCATGGTTGCCTCCAAGGACAAACCAGAAGAGGTCCAATCCACCATCGACGACTTCAATAAGGTTGCCGATCTCATTGAGGCTAAGGGCGAAGAATCTTTAAACACCCCCGCCGTGATCGCCCTCCTCGAAGATGTGGTCAAAAAGATGCCCAATCATCAATCGGCCCAAATCCTCCTAAGTGTAGCCAAAGGTGAAGAAAAGAAACTCCTGTCTCTTGGTGGGTCATTTCACCAAATTAACACAAACATCTCCGGAATCGCTCGCAAGATTCAAATGATGGGCTGGAGTGGGAAAGGGAGCATCAATTCCTCAGACCGTGATGCCGCCAAAGATGCCCTCAACGAGCTTGAGGCAGTATCCAAGAAGCTCGACTCACGTCTCAGAGACTTCAACGATGCGACGATGAAAGTGCTGACTACATTCTCAGAGGGGCGCGAGGATGACGAAGACAATGATGATTTTAGCCAACGGATTAAAAAACAATGGGAGGCTGTGAACGGTGAGCGCTCGAAGCTCATGAATGATCCTGAAATCGTCGAAGAACTTCAGGGATAAAACCTGTTTCCAAATCAAATTTTAAAGGTCCGGCTAGCACGAGTTGGGCCTTTTTCTTTCTACTTTTGGCAAGAACGCTCCCCCTCAGTAAAACTACTCGTTCTTTGCTCCCGGGAAAATCAGCTGAAGGCCCTTCTCCTTCCAAAGCTTCGCAATATCCTCCTCGGCTTCCTTCCAGGGACGCTTGCGAAACATCATCGCAATCGCAGTGTCATCCATTTCGTCCCTGAGCCTCTTCAGTTCGGCCTTTTGCCGTTCCAGATCTTCCTGATCTTTATACCTGATTGTCTTCGGCTGATTTTTTTGGAAATCATGCGCATATCGTAACCCTTGCCGAAGGCCGGTCGCTTTCCCGTCATCTTCAAGGAAGGTAAGATAAGTCATGACAAGAACACTCTGTGCAAGAAACTGGCGACGCCCTTCCTCCTCAGCAATTCCACCCACCGATTGTGTGATCAAGTCCGACATCTTGGGCATCTCTATTTTCTTTTTGAAAATTGGTGTCCTGCCACTCCCCTTGCCCATCAAGAGATCTTTAGTCTCTTCAGCCACATTTGTGAAATCGAGTTTGCCTTTCTCATAGACCGCCATGTTCATCAAATTAGGAAAGCCTTCCGTAAACCAATCCATAAAATTACGCTCGTAAACCTCAGGCAACATACAACGGCTCACGTGTAAGATCATTTGACCTGCCAAGTTGCGCGTGGCTGTCTCACCACCACGTCCCGCCGAACTAAGACCGAAAAGCTCTAGGCAAATTTCAAGCTGCCCATCATTTGGATTGAAGGAACTTCGATTCCCCTCCGGACGCCCCATCTTAATCCACTCGTCCTTCTCACCCACCGCGCGGATCTCATACTTCCCGTCAACTGGTTTAAACCGATTGCTCAATCCAAAAGGAAGAGACTCACAATAAATTTTCGTAAGCTCGCACACTTCTAGTATCGTGAGAACGCCCTTCGAGCTCATCCGACCATCTGCGACAATTCGAAAATTCGCTGAAGAAAAATAAAGAAACTCTCCTCTTTTTTCCTCCTGAACTTCAATCGGCGCTTCCAAAACAACTTCTTTGAGAACCGGACGGTCCCACGCTGGGTCAGCGACCTCAATGACGATTCCCCCACCCTTATTTCCGTCACTTCCTTCTTTCTCCATCTCTCCATCCCCGGGCTCCTTATCATTTTCTTTTTCCGCGGAAGCAATTTCGGCTTCGATCAGAAAGTTCAAATCGGCCCGACTGAGATTTGAAAACGGCACACTAACTTCCTTACCATTTTTGAGCTTCAATAGAACTGTATCCTTGGTCTGTGACAGATACTCAGCCTCAATCTTGCGACCTTTTTTATCGGTCCACGTTCGCGCGCTGACAAACGCCACGAGCAACAAACCCAAAAAACCCGCGAGAACGATCTTTGTCATACCCTAACTCTTAGGTTGCCCTGATCGTTTTTCAATCCCGCAATTCCAAGAATTTAAAGCCCAGTTCCAACAGTAAAATCAAAAGGAATTTTAACAACCTCCAGATCGCTCAATTTCATCCACAGCGAGAATAGCGTTCCCTCACTCCTTCTCAATATGCTTTTCTCGTTGCTCCAGTGAAATGTTCCCGTAATCCTTCACCACAAATGAGATCTAAGTTTTTCGCGTTCCTCACCCTCTTGCCTGCCCTTGCTCTGGCCGATCATCACGGCAGCCACGACTCCCGTCCCAACATTCTCTTCATTATGTCGGACGATCACGCGGCCCATGGAATATCCGCTTACGGCAGTCGCCTCGCAGAAGTGGCTCCAACACCCACCATCGACCGGCTCGCCAAAGAAGGGGCCCTTTTTAAAAATGCCTTTTGCACGAATGCCATCTGTTCTCCCTCGCGCGCCTGCGTTCTTACCGGGCAATATAATCATAATAACAACGCATTCGATCTTGCTGGACGCGTCCCTCCAGGCAAGCAAACCCTTGCCATTGAATTCGGCAAAGCAGGATACCAAACCGCCATGATCGGGAAATGGCATCTCAAGGACGAGCCCGCCGATTTCGATTACTATTCAGTCTTGGCCGGACAAGGATCTTACTTCAACCCTGAGTTCCGTATTCGTGGAGACAAGGCGTGGAAGAAAAATACAATCAAGTTCGAAGGAGAGCACTCCACCGATGTCATTACAAATATCACTCTCGACTGGTTAAAAGAGGGATGGAATCGAGAAAAACCCTTCTTTCTAATGCATCACTACAAAGCTCCGCACGATTACTTTGAAAACGCGCCTCGCTATGAAGGGTTTTTGAAAAATGTTAAGGTGCCAGAGCCCGAAACCCTCTGGAAGCGCCACCCAAAATGGGGCTCGATCGCCACGCGAGGACATCGTGATGAACTCATTCCGCACATTGGCACTTCAAACGGGTCTCGTAATCCCAGACGTAACTACCTTATCGATCTTCCTCCCCGCTTTCCTGCAGAATTTCCGAAAGACTTCGATTCAAAAAATTACACCGAAAAGGACAACACGCGCCTAGCTTACAATGCCTACCTTAAAAAATTCCTCCGTTGCGTAAGGGGCATCGATGATAACCTGGCCCGCCTTTTCAAGCACCTCGAAGAAACCGGCCAGATGGACAACACCATCATCATCTATACCGGAGACCAAGGCTTCATGCTAGGAGAGCACGATTTCCAGGATAAACGCTGGATGTATGAGGAATCTCAGCGAATGCCCCTCCTTGTTCGCTACCCCAAGTCCATCAAACCTGGCACCGTGATTGATAGCTGCGTCGAGAACGTCGACTTCGGCCCCACCATGCTTGACATGGCAGGTCTTAAAGTTCCCGCTTCAATGCAGGGTAAATCGTTCAAAAAACACCTTGAAACTGGCCAGGAACCCGAGGGGTGGAAGCAAACCGCTTACTATCGCTACTGGATGCACATGGTTCACCACGATAATCCAGCGCATGTTGGGATTCGCACCAAGACCCACAAGCTAATTTACTTTTATGGCTGCAACTACGATGGGGGCTATCAAACTCCTCCCGGATGGGAGCTCTATCACCTTTCCACCGACCCGCACGAGACAATCAATCTTTACGATGATCCTAATCACGCCGAACTAGTCGCTGATCTCAAGAGGCAACTCGCTGAAACTAGGCAACGAGTCGGCGATGACGGGTCACATTATCCGGCTGCCGAAAAAGTGGTTCAGGAATTTTGGGATTACGACCTCAAGGATCGCCAAAAAGCCCAGATGATCTCTCGTGAGTTCCTCAAACGCCGCGAAGCAGAACTCAAGGCGGGAAAACGTAACATCCGAACTCACCAAGGCTTTCAGGAGGCCAGCTATCCAGAATAGAAAAAACCGCATCCTGCCCAGAGGCATGATGCGGTTTTGTTATTGAGCAAAGAATTAAAATTCTGAATCTCTAAACCTTAGAAGCTGACTGCGAGAGAAGCTCCGAAGTAAACTTCGTCACCGCCACGACCTACACCAGAGTTGGTGGGGTCACGAGAATCCTTGGACATGTTTACGTTCACGTAAGGAGTTAAGCTTGCGGTCTCAGTTAATGTCATTGGAAGAGCTACGCCAATCAGAACGTGCGTCCAATCTTCAGACTCATCACCAGGGAAGGTGTAGTAGCTATCCAAGCTGTAGCCAGCTGTGAGTGAGAAATCAAGGCCAATGCCTTCGGACACTTCCCAGCTTTTACTCACACCAAGCTCGCCATATGTCCCATCAATCGTGGTGTCACGACCAACAAGAACGTGGCCAGAGAAACCAGCAAAGAGATCCTGAGAATAGGTCAGATTAAACTCGTTAGCCTCGTCATTACCCGCGATCCCGGTTCCACGGACACCACCTCTTTCAGTTCCTGCAAAACCGTCATAGAAACGGAAATGAACGAACCCAAGGTCTAAGGTGCCGAAGCCTAAGTCGTAAGAGAGAGCTGCGCCGATGTTGCCCTCAGAGTAAGAGAGCGCATCATCCATCACGTCGGTATAGAATAGATTCACGCTACCAGTCAAATTCGAGGCGAGCTCTTTCGAGACCGAAGCGTTGGTCCATGTGGTTTCATCACCGAACCAAAGGCCACGGTAGAAGTAACGGCTATCCCAGCCGGCGGAAATTTCCCCGGAAACGTCACCCCCAATAAGGGACTCAACATCTGCAGATGCTTGAGAGGCACCAGCAACAAGTGCTAAGCCGAGGATTCCAAAGGTTGCTTGAGTATGTCTTTTCATTAGTTTCACTTTTTTGGTTTAATAAAGCCTTTCAACGACATTGAGCAATCGATGCATTGGACTCTGGTTGAGATAAGCGTTTTTTGTGCCAACTCTTTCAGTTTCTCGCAAATAGGATCACCATTATCAGGCTTCTCGTGAAACATCTTAAATAAACTTTATTTAACTCACAAATAAATTAAGATGTCTTATTAATAAACTTATACATGAAAATGATGAATTTTATTCATACTCCCATTTCATAATCCAAGGATCGCCCGTCCGCTTCTGCTCGATTTTGAGACGGTCTTTATAGTTAGCCAAAACAGCCGCATGAACCGGATCATTCGCCAAATTACGACTTTCGTTGGGATCGGAAATGATATCGAAAAACTCAAATTCGGGGCGATTTATATAAGAGTCCACTGTTCGCCCACCATAGTCTGCGTCCTTACCTTTCGACCACTGAGCCTGCCAAGTCGCAGCGACCCAGAGGTCTGACGCAAAAGGATAAGGCTGACGATACGCGACATTCCAAATCAATTTGTATTTACGATCACGAATCACACGCATCGGATAATACATTTGGATTTCATGAAACGTATGTGAGGCCGAAACCTCGTCCCAACCTTCCGGCTTGGTTTCTTCAAGAATCGGCAGCCAAGAACGACCGTGATATTTAACAGGCCGCTTACCCGAATTTTCGCCAACTCCAACTTTATCAAAGGGAAGCGGCTTGGCCGGCGCTGTCTTTTTCTCATTTAAAGCACCTGCAAGATCTAGAATGGTCGGAGTCAGATCCGTATGAGACAACATCGCCTCGTTGGTCCTTCCCTTCTTCTCCACTCCAGGATGACGAACCACAAACGGAACTCTCAGCCCCGCTTCATAGACCGTTGTCTTTGCCCCAGGAAATGCCATCCCATGATCTGCCGTGTAAATGATGACGGTATTGTCCCACTTGCCATTTTTCTTAAGAAGCTCAACTAGCCGACCCAGCCCCTGATCGATTCGCGAACACGATTGGTAATAATTGGCGATTTCGGCACGCGACTCCGGAGTGTCCGGAAGGAATCCCGGAACAATCACTTTTCCCGGGTCATAGAAAACCTCCTCCACCCCAGGGTAAGCCTTCTTTTCGGGCAGATTACCGAACCGATCCGGCTTATGCTCTCCCGAAAAAGTTTGATCACGTCCACCTCCCCGATGGGGATCAGAAGTCGCGAAATACAAAAAGAAAGGCTTCCCGCTTTCGTCCTCGAAAACTGGCTTACAAACTTCCGCCATTTGGACCGCATTCCGGGGGTTTCCTTTCAGGTATTGATCAAAATGGAAAACCGATTCGGGTGCCACGTGAAGTTTACCAATCTGCGCCGTGCGATAACCAGCCTGCGCCATCAGCTGAGGAAGTGCAAAAGCTCGCATTGACGGAAAAGACTCAAACTTATGAAAGTTATGAGTGTGCCCATATTGTCCATTAAAGTGGTTGTGCAGCCCGGAAAGAATCACCGAACGAGAAGCCGAACAGGAGGCCGTTGTGGCAAAGGCCTGCGTAAACATTGTGCCCTCCTTGGCCAGCGCATCTAAGTGAGGAGTTTTAATCACAGAATTACCGTAACACCCTGCTACCGGCGACTGATCATCGGTTACAAATAGGATGACGTTCAGGCGCTCCGCACCAAAACCCGGTAAAAGTAAAATCAACGAAAGTAGAATGCGCATTCACAAGACTTGCCACCCTCGCACCTCCGGTCAACCCCCGAGAGTAGGTTAGGCCGTTCTTATTTTGGCATTCCTAAGACAAGATATCTTTAACCACGTGCGCCTCTTCTACTCCCGTAAGACGTTGGTCTAGCCCTTGATACTTAAAGGTAAGCTTGTTGTGATCGATACCCAACTGGTGAAGGATCGTGGCATTCATGTCCCGGATATGAACAGGATTTTCGATGATATTGTAGCTGTGATCATCTGTCTTCCCATACTCAAACCCTCGTTTGACTCCGGCACCAGCCATCCACATTGAGAAGCATCGCCCATGGTGATCACGGCCATGGTTATCTTTGGTCAGCTTACCTTGAGAATAGATGGTACGGCCAAACTCACCGCCAAAGACGACAAGGGTATCTTCGAGCATGCCCCGCTGATCGAGGTCTTTGAGCAAAGCGGCAGCCGGTTGGTCGATATCCTCGCATTGCTGCCGGATTTTCGAGGGTAGAGCGCCGTGCTGATCCCAGCCACGGTGGAAAAGCTGAATATATCGAACTCCTTTTTCAGCCATGCGACGCGCCAACAGGCAGTTCCGCGCGAAGCTCCCAGGCTTATCAGTTTGAGGACCATATAGCTCCTTCACGTGATCCGGTTCGCCTTCAATATCCATGAGGCCGGGTACTTCGGACTGCATACGAAAAGCCAGCTCATATTGCGAAATCCGAGCCTGAATTTCTGGGTCGGCAAACTTATCGTAGTTCAATTCATTAAGTTGCTCGAGACTATCAAGTTGGCCGCGGCGCGCCTCACGATCGAAGCCCTTTGGGTTCTTGAGGTATAAAACAGGTTCGCCCGCACTACGAAGCTTCACCCCTTGGTGTTTGGCAGGAAGAAATCCACTTCCCCAAAGACGGTCGTAAAGTGCCTGAAGCTGACCACGACCGCGCGAAATCATCACCACATATCCAGGCATGTTTTCATTCACTGAGCCCATTCCGTAACTCAACCAAGCGCCCATTGAAGGTTTTCCCTGTTGCTGGGCGCCAGTGTTGATAAAAGTGATGGCTGGATCGTGATTCACCGCTTCGGTGTGAAGCGACTTCATGATGGTGATCTTATCAACGACCCCCGCAGTGTGTGGCAACAGATCCTTGTTCACCCAAGTTTGATGTTCGCCATACTGCCCGAACTCGAACATGGGAGCGACACAGGGGAAAGATTTCTGCCCGCTCGACATCCCAGTAAGACGCTGATCTTGGCGAACCGAATCAGGGAGCTCGGTGCCGTGAAGTTTCCGCTGGATGGGCTTGTAATCGAAGAGGTCAATATGACTCGGCCCTCCAGCCATGAACATGTAAATGACACGCTTCGCCTTCCCGGGAAAATGGGGGATGTTTGGCAAGCCACCATACGGCTGCATCCCCTCGCCCATCGCTGAGCCAATAAGGGACGGGTTCAACATGGTGCTTAGAGCTGCCGCCCCGATCCCATTTCCAGTACGAAGAAGGAACTGGCGGCGGGTTTCAAGAAGAGGATTAAAAGGTTGCATGGCTTTATAATTCGGGTGAGCGACTAGTTCCGGGTGAGCGACTCGTCGAGGTTCATAATGGTTTGGGCAACCACCATCCAGGCGGCATGCTCAGATGAGTCAAGGGATTCGTCACGGGGTGATTCGCCGACCTTCAGGAATTCCTTGGCGGTCTCAGGAGACGATTGGAACCGTGCCAGATTTTTTTGATAAAGCTGAGTGAGAATTTCAACTTCCCTCCCAGTGGCTAGCCGGGCGGTAGCGTAGCGATAAGCAAGATCGATTCGGGCCGCAGGATCGCTCTTACCAGACTTGAGCAAGCGCTCCGCGAAAGCGCGGGCCGCTTCCAGAAACTGCGGATCATTGAGAGTCACAAGAGCCTGCAAAGGAGTGTTGGTTCGCTGGCGCTGGATGACACATTTTTCACGGCTTGGTGAATCGAAAATTAACATATTTGGCATGGGTGAACTGCGCTTCCAATACGTATACATCGAGCGCCGATAGAGCTTATCGCCCTGGTCCTGTTTGTAACGAAGTCCCCCATTGAGGCTGACCTCATTCCAGATGTTCGCTGGCTGATAAGGCTTCACCCCGGGGCCGCCAACCATTGGATTCAACAGGCCACTGACTGCGAGAGCATGGTCACGAATAAATTCACCCTGAAGGCGAAATCGAGGTGCGCGGGCCAAAAGTTCATTTTCGGAATCTTTCTCACGGTGCATCGACTCGATTTTAGAACTTCTCCGGTAGGTTTTCGAAGTCACGAGCTGCTTTAGCATGCGCTTCACGTCCCATCCGCTTTCCATAAAGTCTACCGCAAGCCAATCGAGTAATCCGGGATGAGTGGGCGGAGTGCTTTGTCCCCCAAAGTCGCCTACCGAGCGGACTAAGCCTTCACCGAAGAGCATCATCCAATAGCGATTCACAGCGACCCTCGCCGTAAGTGGGTGAGAAGGCTGAGTCAGCCACCGGGCAAGTCCCAGTCGGTTTGCAGGCGCGCCCTCGGGCAGCGGAGGCAGAGCTTTAGGAACCGCAGGCCTAATGACTTCTTCCTTTTTAGGTGAATCGTAAGCACCGCGATCAAGGACGTAGGTCATCCGCATCTTATCGGGAGGATTATCCTGCATGATCATCGAAGTCACCGGTTTGCGATTCAAATCAGCTCGTTGCTTTTCAAGCTTTGCCTTTGCCGCAACCAAGTCCTTAAAGGCCTTGTCCTGACTTCCCAAGTAGCGAGCGAGAAGGGTTTTATTGTCGTCAGGTGTGCGATTTTTGGCAGGAGCTGCAAGGATGTCCTGGATCGGATCGCCCCCCGCAGCGGCAGTAAGTTCTTCTTCCCTCAAAGCTCGGCTATATAGGCGCAGGTCATCAACTTCGCCTTTCCAGTTCGCGCTGGTCGAACGACTTCCGATACGCAACGGCTGGCTGGTGTTAATCGTTCCCTTGAGGGTGTCCGATTGCACCTCGTTCGTCGCAAGCCTTCCATCGATGAAGATCTTTATACCTGAGGCTTTATGTTTTCCGTCGTAGGTCAAAACGACATGCTGCCATTGATCCGGTTTAAGGGTCTCTTTTGTAACCACTTTGAGCGCGTTTTCCTGCCAACTATTTACGATGTGCGTTCCTATCTTCCCGCCTTCCATCCAGAGGTCAAACCCTCGGAAACTCGCTTTATCATCCATCTTCGAAAGAATGGCGCCAGTCGGTTTTCCATTGGGCTTTATCCAACCCGTGAGGCTGAAAGGCAGATTGAATTCTACGTTGACCGGAGTATCGAACTTGAACTGCGTGCCGCCATTCAATTTCAAAGCCTTCGAAGTTTCGCGATCTGAAACTTCAAATTTTCCTTTCTCAGCAACAGCCGCCGAACCTGTGAGTTCATCGCGGAAGTCTTTTGCGGAAGCATTGATGGGAAACCAATGAATCAATCCCTCCAGTTGCTTCGTGCCGCCACTCTGACGAGCTTCCTCTGATTTTTTGGTAATCCACTTTTGAAATTCCGGGCTCTGAGCCGCAGTGGTGCGATAGTCTTTAATCTTTTGATCAGAGGCAGTCACCTGTTTGTGTAACTCCGCAAGACGCTTCATCTGCTCCTCATCAGGCACCTCTACGAAGGGCGCTTGGTTTCCATTTCTGGTCTGCATTCCCGGGTCGGTGGTGTTGTTAAAAAACGCAAAAAACTGGTAATATTCTTTTTGAGAAATCGGATCGTATTTGTGATCGTGGCATTGAGCACATTCCATAGTGAGCCCCATCCAAACATTTGCGGTGGTTTGAACGCGATCTGCAACATACTCAACCCGTAATTCTTCGGCGAATGCACCTCCCTCATCGCTCGTTGCATGATTACGATTGAATCCCGAGGCAACCTTCTGGGAAACAGTGGCCTCAGGTAGCAGATCGCCAGCGATTTGCTCAATCGTGAATTGATCAAAAGGCATGTTACTGTTGTAAGCCTTGATGATCCAATCGCGCCAAGGCCACATAAAGCGCGGCCCATCGGCATGCATTACACTAGAGTCGCCATAGCGTGCAGCATCCATCCATGCCAAGGCCATCCGCTCACCGTAAGCTTTGGAAGCGAGAAGACGGTCGACCAATTTTGGGTAAGCTTCCGGCGACCTATCAGCGATAAATTGTTCCACTTCTTCGGGAGTTGGAGGCAACCCAGTAAGGTCAAGGGTGACGCGGCGAATTTGAGTTCGTCGATCGGCTTCTGGTTGTGGCTTGAGACCAGCTTCTTCAATTCTTTTATCGATAAAATGGTCAAGCGATTTCACTGCCTCATCGCTCTTCGGCGAAACCAAAGACCAGTGATCGTCATATTCCGCGCCTTCCGCAATCCAGGTTTCGAGAATCTGAATCTGCTTGGAAGTCAGCGTTTTGTTGGACTCGGGTGGAGGCATTAGATCATCGGGATCGGTCGCCTTGAGACGCTTTACGATCTCGCTCTTTGCAACATCCCCCGGCGAAAGAACTCCGGCATCCAGCGCATCCTCTCGATCGTCGAGGCGCAAATCACCTTTCGTTTCGCCCGGCCCGTGGCATTTGAAGCAGGTATCCGAGAGGATCGGGCGCACGTCACGATTAAAATCGATCGTTCCAGCGAACAAAGAACCCGGAATGACCGCCAAAATGAGAAGTTTTTTCATAACTGAGATCTAGGTGATTGTGTCATTATTTATCACCCCTCAACCATAGCACAAAGAGGCAGGAGTAAGTTTCGTCTTACAAAACGAAAAGCAAACCACAAGTCTTTCGATTAACCCAATGGAAGTCCTATTCAACGTGAGGTGATTATTCGTCGAATTAACTCGCAACGACAACAATAGCAACTTACAAAACTGCCTCCACAGAATCTCGCGAACTAGAGAAGTTCGATGTCATTGCCGATTCTACTAGATAAAAGCGAGTCTCGCAGACGATCTCCAGCGCAATGTCACTCAAGCGAGAGATCCGCTTTAACGAACACCAAAATCCTACCACTTCGTGACCACTTGCTCGATGACATCGAGAGTATCGTCGATGTCACCTCTCGTGTGAGCCGCTGAAATGAAACCTGTTTCGTAGGGGCTTGGGGCCAAATAGACCCCAGCTTTGAGACATCCCCAGAAGAGCTTCTTAAAAATCTCAAAATCCTGCTTTTGCACAGTTTCGACATTCACGATCTCCTCGTCCACGAAGTAGAGACAAAACATTGAACCCACCTGATTCACGCGGTGAGGAATCCCCTTCTCAGTGAAAATCCTGCGGAGCCCATCCGCCATTTGAGCACCAATTTCCGCGAGATAATTGTAAGCACCTTTTTGTTCTAGTTCGCGAAGCTGAGTCAGGCCCGCTGTCATCGCAAGGGGATTTCCACTTAAAGTTCCGGCCTGATAAACGGGGCCATCCGGAGCGAGCATATCCATAATGTCAGCGCGTCCGCCGAATGCCCCGACCGGTAGTCCACCTCCAATCACCTTCCCCATAGCGGTAAGGTCAGGGTCAAAGTTCTCAAGCTCCTGCACTCCACCTTTAGCTAAGCGAAAACCCGTCATGACCTCATCGAAGATCACGAGCGCACCGTTTGCTTTAGTGATCTCACGAAGCTTTGTTAAGTATCCTTCACGCGGAAAAACGAGGCCAGCATTCGCAGGGTAAGATTCAACAATGATGGCTGCAATCTGCTCCCCAAACTGCGCAAAAACCTCTTCAAGGCGCTCAACATCATTGTAGGGTAAAGTGATAGTCTCATTCGCGAAAGACTTTGGAACTCCTGCTGAATCAGGCTCTCCAAAGGTCAGCGCCCCCGATCCCGCCGCCACCAGCAACGAGTCAGCATGCCCATGATAACAACCCTCAAATTTCACGATCTTATCCCGACCCGTGAAGCCGCGGGCCAGCCGAATCGCCGACATCGTAGCTTCGGTCCCTGAGTTCACCATTCGCACCTTTTCAACCGATGGCACCCACTCTGTAATGAGCTGGGCCATTTCAACTTCCTTGGGGTTAGGAATTCCATAAGAGATGCCATCTTTAGCCGCCTGATGGATCGCCCCGATGATAGAATTTGAAGCGTGCCCGAGAATATTAGGCCCCCATGAACCGATGTAGTCGATTAAAGAATTCCCATCAACATCTTCAATGCGAGCCCCTTTGGCACGCCGCACAAAAAAGGGATCGCCGTCCACATTCCGAAAAGCCCTCACCGGCGAATTTACCCCACCGGGAATCACAGTCCTAGCCTTGGCGAAGAGCTTCTGAGAAAGTGTCTCGTTCATGGAGAGAAGTTGGCGCAAGACCCGCCCGAAAAAAAGCCCCGAAATTAAAAGACCTGCTCGGTTTCGCTTGAAGTGGAAAAGATCCTATTTCAATTGTAATTTAAGGCGGTAGAAAACGCGCTCGCTCGTAATAGGCTCATTTGTTCGGAAGGTCACACGGCTGGTCTCCCCTTCCCCGAAAACCTCTGAAACTTTCGTGACCTGTGATTCACTCCACGCTTCGAGATCAGCTGAAGATTGCACGAGGATGCGGGCGCGATCGGCATTGACCTGGCGATCAAAAGACACTTCGGCAAAAAACTCACCCCCTAATTCGACCACCGAAACCTCGGGGAGACTTCGCAAAGCATAGAGATTTAAATCGCCAGTGAACGGAAGCCCGTCATCGACAGCGGGAGCACCATTCTCTCCCACACTCGGGCGCCAGTCACCAGCCGTCTCACCGAATCCATCAACCCAGACCAAACTCGCCCCGCTCCCGTCTGCCAGCTCCGGCCAAGGTAATTGATCATCATATCTCACTTCGCGCACGAGAGTTCCCGCACCAAAAGATAGCTTAACACGCTCACCTCCATTCGAGAGACGATTCGAAAATTCGCCTAAGACAAAATCAGGAGTAGTCGCAAATCCTTGACGTAAATTAAAGGCTTCCATGTTTGCAACCACCAGTAAGCGCTCCCCTGCCGCAATGGTTTTTTTACTTCCATTTACAAAGTCAAATTCGATCCCCTTGGTAAAACGCAAGCTATTGAGATCAAGTTCTCCCACCCCAATGTTCATGATCTCAATCCATTCAAAATCACCTTCCTCTAGCGAAGGAATCACGGCCAATTCAGAAGCAGACGGCGGCAGTGGGTGATACATAATTTTACTAATGACAATGCCATCTAGAAAAGACTGGATGGAGGGAGTGCCGACCATGAATTCGACTGGTTCAGACCAATTACTCCAACGACCGGTCGTATCTTCATGGCGAACCCGAGCACGGTAAGTCCGACCAACGCGCGCGACCGATGGCACAGCGATTTCAGCATTAAATGTGGTGAGCTCGCCGGAATCCCAGGTCGTTGCCCACTCAAATGAAGGGTTTTCACCAGGAGGAAGAAGAACTTCCTGAGCATCAAGCGACATCTCAAATCCCATGTCGTTACTTCCCAAAGAGGTATTGTGAACTTCGATAGCAATGACATTCTCACCCTCGATGAAGAGGTCGGGATTCACTTCAAATTCATCAAAATCCGATTCGTTCCCCGAAGAATCTGCGAATACATTATGTCCCACTACGGTGTTCGGATCGAAGCCATCCCGAAATGCTTCCTGACCATTGACATAAACCACTGCGCCATCATCGACGAGCAACTTGAAGAGGAAGCTCTCGATTAAATTTAGATCGGTCACATTAACCGTGGTCCGAAAGTAAGCGGTCGGGATTCGCGAGGTAGTGGTGGTGGCCATGTTGATCCCATTCACGCGACCAAACCCAAGCGGAGCAGCCCCAGTCTTCCAACCGCTGTCATCAAAGCCAACCTCACGCCAAGCCATGCCTTCATCAATATTGTTATCCTGATAACTCCAGATACGGCCTGGGGCCATGATCTCGCGCACTCCTCCACCAAGGCTCGTGACCTCAGCAAGACGCCATTCCATTGACTGGAACGTATTGGCTCCCTGTGGATCTGAAAAATTGCTACTCGTAAATGAAAGCCCATCCTGTAGGAACCCCGCATCACCCGAGTAGGTGATCGCCGGCTTAGCCGGCAAATTAGCATCAGCAACAAGGGCATCAAGATAGGCATCCCGCCCGAAATCTCCCGATGCCCCACTGTCCTGGGAAATAAACGGCATGGCATTATTCCCACCCGTCCAAATCTCCCCGGAGCCATCCCGATTACGACCAGTGAAGGCAAACTTCTTCATATCAGTCACACGAGGCTCAATCGGCGGATAATTCTGAGAACCATTTGGCGAGCCCAACCACCGAGCTCGGTCAGCCGGAACCAATTGATCAATCTTCGCTGCCAGCGGATCGATCATGAGTGAGATCTGTTCCTCGGTCCAAACAAGATCACGCAACTCCCGCACCGTATTAAAATATTCTAGCCCAAAGTCGCCTCGTGGCACAGGATTAGTCTGATTGGATCCAAAAATAGCTTGCTTGGGGAAGTCCATACCATCGTTCCAATTTGGCCCCCAACTGGTGTCAGAATCCCAAGGAAGAACATTTAGACGACCTTTCGGATTAGTCGCAGATGGCTCAAAATAGTAAGCTCGGTTTTTTAAATGCTCACCGCGATTTGGTCTCACATCGTAATGCCGAATCATGTCGACCACGGCATGGTAACGATTCCAACTATCCCAATTCACGTGTTCACGGAGCCAGTTATCGTCTCGCGCTGGGGTAAGCTGGTTGATGATCGTAGAAAAATCAGAGGCGTCGGCAACTGATTCAGCACCTTGATACCGCTGCACATCCTTACCGTTGGTTCGCCCACTGATTAACTTATAAAGATTCCTCTTTTCCATGTCGTGAGAATCAAGAAAGCGCGAATCATATTCCTCCATCGCGAGCAACATCCCGTAATAATCGCCAACATGTTGGGTGGTGTATTCCTCCGCATCTTGCACAATTCTAAAGTGTCCCCAATGCGTGTATGGCGCCGGTGTTCCAGTTAAGTTCCACATCAAGTGATTCGTTGCCTGAAATAATCCCCAAGTATAGTAATTGGAGCGCGAACTCAGCATTTTGTGGGTTGAGAGAAATTTCCAAGGTTTGGCATACTTATCGCCATTCATATCGCGGAAGGCGGGGTGATTTCCTCGATTAAAACGGAACTTAAGACTCCGCTTCCCACTCCCGCTGTAACGAGCATTCCGCTGGCGAAGACGGTATTTTACATTGTCGTAGACCTTACCCTCATAAACAAAAGTACAGTTCCAATTGTATTCACTCCGGGCGTCGTAATTATCACGGCCGATTTGGTCCGATCCATTGTAAGCCACCGCCTGATTAAAATTCGCAGATGTAGTCAAGACGTGATACACCGGAATCGATTGAACTTCGTTCGCAGAAAAAGTCCCAACGTTCGTCTGGTAATCTGGAATCCCATCATACTGGAAATACGCAAAGTTCAAACGCTCGTCATCTGCATAGGGAACCCTTACCGATTCCCCCCCCGTATCTTCTACCGTGATACGATAGCGCACCAAGGTCCGGTTCGGCCGTGACTCTAAAATCGCCGAATAAACGCCATCACCAGCTACTTCATCAGCACCAATTCCATCGTCGGTCATGAGCTGTGAAGCCCAATTCTGCACGTAAGCGGGATTCTCAGCACGAGGTGCTGTTGGGTTAGAAAGGAGCGCCCGAGTTGTTTTTGCCAG
>TARA_B100001057_G_scaffold224214_1_pt1 | contig 21489 bp, 18 predicted proteins | sample TARA_B100001057 | Tara Oceans TARA_B100001057 (sample SAMEA2621839) | marine metagenome | biome: marine biome (ENVO:00000447); feature: surface water layer (ENVO:00002042); material: "saline water (ENVO:00002010), including plankton (ENVO:xxxxxxxx)" | depth 5 m
GAAATGACATCTTCAATGACAGAACCCGGCTTATAGATTATCTGGCGTATAAGCTGTTTTAAGTGTTCACTTTTTGTACTTTTCTTTATATATAAACTTATTGACTAAATCTTAAAAACCCATAATATCCCAAATAATCCCAATATGGAGGATAAATTGGAAAATTTAAATTTTAGAGGTTTATTTAAAAGAAATGTTTTTATCAAGTTACGAAAACAAAATAGACAAGAAAGGACGTGTTTCAGTGCCTTCAACATTTAGATCTCATCTTAACTCAATGGGTTTTAATGGCTTTATAAGCTATCCTTCTTTTAATCACCCAGCTCTAGAAGCTTGTTCTCAAGACAGAATAGAAAAACTCTCTAATACAATAGACTCTTTAAATCCATTTGAAGAAAAAAGAGATTTTTTTGCTACATCAATTTTATCAGAAAGTGAAAACTTACAGTTTGATACTGAAGGTAGAGTTTCTTTGTCAGAAAAATTATTAAAACATTCGAATATTAAAAATATTGTTTTATTTGTTGGCCTAGGAAAAACATTTCAAATTTGGGAACCTAAAAATTTTGAAAAATTCAAAATTGTTGCAAGAAAAAAAGCCTACCAAAATAGATCAAACTTAAAATGGGAAACCAAACTGAAGGGAGAGCTGAAATGAGTATTAATATTGGTGGAGGAGAACTTAAAGAATTAAAACCTAGAATATTAGTTTTAGGTGTAGGAGGCGCGGGTGGAAACGCCATCAATGCGATGATCGACTCTGGAATGGAAGGTGTTGAATTTGTAGCTGTAAATACTGATGCGCAAGATTTAAAAATGAGTAAAGCGGATGCAAAAATTCAAATAGGAATGAATTTAACAAAAGGTCTAGGGGCAGGTGCAAAACACGATATAGGTCAAGCTGCAGCAGATGAGTCAATGAATGAAATTACAAGTTACATTCAGGGCGCAAACATGGTTTTTATAACCTCAGGGATGGGTGGAGGAACAGGAACTGGTGCATCACATGTAATAGCAAGAGTGGCAAGAGAATTGAATATATTGACAGTCGGTGTAACAACTCTTCCGTTTTCATATGAAGGTCCAAAAAGAATGAGAAGGGCTTTAGAGGGTTTAGAAGAATTTAAAAAACACTTAGATACTGTTATTGTTGTGCCTAATCAAAACCTTTTTAAAATTGCTAGTGAGACAACCACATTTGAAGAGTCGTTTAATTTATCTAATAATGTCCTGAAACATGGAGTTCAAAGTGTAACTGATTTAATGGTTAGACCTGGTATGATTAATTTAGATTTTGCAGATGTTGAAACAGTTATGAGTGCAATGGGTAAAGCTATGATGGGAACGGGAGAGGCAGAAGGAGAAAATAGAGCGACGGCAGCAACAGATATGGCTTTAAACAATCCCCTAATAGATGAGTATTCACTTCAAGGTGCAAAAGGTTTGTTAATAAATATAACTGGTGGAAACGATCTTACGCTATTTGAGGTAGATCAGTCAGTAAATAGAATTAGAGCTGAAGTAGATCCTGAGGCCGAATTAATTTTTGGTGCAATTAAAGATGAAAATATGACAGGAAAAATTAGAGTGTCAATTGTTGCAACAGCCCTTGACGGTCATAAAACTGAAAACAAGACAGTGCTAAACATGTTTTCAAGAGTTCAAAATAGAAACACAGGTTATTCTGAAAATTTATTTTCTCAAAATACAAGAGTAGAAAATAATGCAATAAGTTCTATAGACGGAGCCACTGCTTTAAAACTTGATGAGAACTATCAATTAGATGAAGCGCAAGAGCAAAGTAACTCTATCAATAATATAATAGATGATGATTATAGTAGTGAAAATTTAAAAGAGTCTTCAGCTATGAGAGATCAAGTTTCTAATAATTTTCCATCTGGAGTTTCAATTGAAAGTGCATCTTATATGGAAAATAATAACTTAGCTGATAATGAAAGTGACTTATCTGCATCTCAAAATAATGAGGAAGAAGTAACTCCTAAATTATTTTCTGAGGAACAAAGTCATTTAACAGATGAAAATATCACAGAAACTTCTGAGCAAGAAATTAATGGATCAGAGCAATTATTTGATCAAGATATTAATGAGGAAGAAGATTTTGAAATTCCTGCTTTTTTGAGGAAACAAAAGTTTTAATGACTAAATTTTATATTCATGGACAATCAAACTACATTACTGGAATCCTCCCATTTTCCAGTGATGTTGAATGAAGTTTTAAAAATATCTCCCCCATCAACTAATAAGAAATTTATAGACTGTACTTTTGGAGGTGGGGGCTACTCAAAAGAAATTTTAAAGTTTTCAAAAACCTATATCAAAGCAATTGATAGAGATAAAAAAACATTTGTATTGGCAAAGAAGTTAGAAAAAAAATTTCCTAAAAGGTTTAAATTTTATCAAATCAAATTTAGTCAACTAGATACTATTTCAAATGATTATGTTGATACAATTATATTTGATTTGGGTTTATCATCTATTCAGTTAGATGACCTTGATAGGGGCTTTTCTTTTAAATCAAACAAAAAATTGAATATGACTATGGGACAAAATGAAATATCAGCTTTAGATGCAATAAATAATTTAGATGAAAAAGATTTAAAAATGGTAATAAAAATTTTAGGTGATGAAAAGGAAGCATCTAAGATTGCTAAAAATATAGTTTCCTATAGAAGTATTAAAAAAATTACCAACACAGCAGAATTAGTTGAGATTATTGAGAAAAGTAAAAAAAAAAATTACACTCAGAAAATCAACCCTTGTACCAAAACTTTCCAGGCATTCAGAATTTTTGTTAATAAAGAAATTACAGAATTAATTAATGGAGTGATAAATGCTACTAAAAAATTAAAACCAGGGGGTAAAATTTTAGTAGTTAGTTTCCATTCAATTGAAGATAGAATTGTAAAATATTTTTTCACTAACTTTTCTAAAAATAAATCTAGGCCATCAAGGTATATGCCTGAAAACAAAATCATGGAAACTGCTTTATTTGATGAATATAAAAATAAAATATTTAGACCATCTAAAAAAGAGATAGAACAAAACAATAGGTCTAGATCGGCAAAATTAAGATTTGCAATTAGAAGTAATAATAAATTTGAATATCCAAAAGAGTTAATTACAAAATTTAAAAAATATTTAGATTTGGAAGCAATTAATGTTTAAAAAAGAATTTATAATATCAACTACAGTTTTTGTTATTTTCTTACTTATAACTTCGACTGTTAAAAACCAAACTAGAATAATTGAAAAAAATATTTCAGGTTTAAGCAATAAAATTGTAGCAAAGAAAAAAAATATTAACGAGGCTCAAATGGACTTTTATTATCTAACATCGCCAGCAGAAATTGAAAAAAAATTGAGTATAATTGGTTTCAACAACTATAAACCGATTAACCATTCAAATATATTTTTTGATATTTCTGAATTTTACAAAATTCAAAATAAAATTACAAATCTTAAAAGATTAGATGAAAAAAAAATTAAGAAAAAATAATAATATTAATCAAAAAAGTTTTTACTTTGAAGATTATTTAGAAACAAATAAAAAAAATAAGAAGTTAAAAAAATCAAACAATTTCCAAGATAGGGTTTATCTATTATTTTTTTTCTTTTTTTCCTTAGTATTAATATTTTCGATTAAAATTACACATATATCTCTTTATGAAAAAAACATTTTAAATTTAGAAAAAAAATCTTCACAATTCTCATTAAACAGAAGAGATATAGTCGATAGAAATGAAGTAATTATTTCAAGAAATATTAATACCTTTCATGCTGCTGTTGATCCTAAATTAGTTAAAGACAAGAAAAATTTTTTAATTAAATTAAGATTAAATTTTCCAGAACTCCCAATAAAAGAAATTGACAACAAATTGAACAATAAAAAATATTTTCGTATAAAGAAAAGAATTGATCAAATTGAAAAAGCTAAGTTTTGGGCTCTAGGAGAAAAAGCAATCAAGTTTGAACCTTTTCAAGCCAGAATGTACACCCATGGAGATTTATTTAGTCATATTGTGGGTCAAGTTGATTATGATAATTATGGGATTTCTGGACTTGAAAAATATTTTGATAAAGAATTAAAGGATAAAAAACAATTCAATCGGCCTCTAAAATTAACTTTAGATAGCAATATACAATATATAATTAATCAAGAATTAAATAAGGCAATGAAAACTTTTGATGCTACTGGAGGAGGAGCCTTATTAATGGATGTGAATAACGGCGATATTTTATCTTTGGTATCATTACCTAATTTTAATATTAATCAAAGAAATACTATAAAAGATAAAAAATATATAAATAAAATTACCAAAGGCGTATATGAGCTTGGTTCAATTTTTAAAACTTTTACAGTTGCATTAGCACTTGAAAATAAATTAGTTGAAACAAATACTATTATCGAGAATATCCCAAAAAAAATTAAGTGTTCAATCCATGAAATTACAGACATAAAAGAGCACCCAAGGAACTTATCTGTAGAAGAAATACTTATTAGATCTTCTAATGTGGGTTCAGTATTTCTAGCTAAAAAAATCGGTGTAGAAAATTATAAAAAGTTTATTAAAAAATCAAAGTTAACAAATAATCCAGAAATAGAACTTGAGGAGGTTGGAGTTCCACATCAAATTAAATGGGATAAATGTAAATTGGAAACCATCTCATTTGGCCATGGTATTACAACTACACCATTACAAGCTACAGCTTTATACGCGGCTTTGAGCAATGGTGGTAAATTGGTTGTTCCAAGTTTGATTAAAGACAGAAAAATTGAAAAACTAGATACAATAATTTCAAGCAAAACAAGTGATAAATTAAGTAAAATTCTACGAAAAGTTGTTAATAGCAAATATGGAACTGCGAGTTTAGCTGATAAAGACGGGTATTATGTTGGTGGAAAAACTGGCACTGCCGAAAGTTATGGAAATAAAAAAAATAGAATAAACACATTTATTTCAATTTTTCCCACTAAGAAACCTAACTATGCTCTATTAATCATGTTAGAGAACCCTAAGATCAATAATGAATTAATATATAGTTATAGAGGTGTTAAAACTAAAGCACCTCACAATACGTCAGGCTGGAATGCTGTTTATGTGGCAGGCAAAATAATAGAAAAAATTGGACCAATTTTAGCCATAAATAATAAAGAGTTTACCGATCTGTATGTTGCTGAAAAATTTAATTAAAAATATTCCAAAAGATAAAAAAGACAAGGTTGTCACTGGCCTTTCAGTTAACAGCAAAGAAATTAAAAAAAACTATATTTTTTTTGCAATAAAAGGAAGCATATATAACGGCGAAAAATTTATCGAAGAAGCAATTAGTAAAGGTGCATCAGTTATTATTTGTTCAAAGAATTGTAAATATAGAAATAAAAATGTTCACTTAATAAGGACCAAAGATGTAAGATACTTTTTAAGTGAAGTAGCTTCAAAATTTTATAAGCTAAAACCTAAAAATATAATCGCAGTTACCGGAACCAATGGTAAAACATCTGTATCAGATATATTTTATCAAATACTAAGGATTAATAATATTCCAGTAGCAACGATTGGCACTTTAGGGATAAAATTTAATGATAAAATTATTAAAAGTAATTTAACTTCTCCCGACACCATAACACTTCACAAGCAATTATATTATTTAAAAAAGAAAAAAATTAATAATGTAATAATTGAAACATCTAGTCACGGTCTTGACCAAAAAAGGTTACATCACGTTAATTTTAAAGGAGGTATTTTTACAAATTTTAGTCAAGATCATTTAGATTATCATAAAACTATGAAGTCATATTTAAACGCAAAACTAATACTTTTTAGAGACATATTAATTAAAAAATCTATAATTATTTCTGACAGTAGAATTAAACCTTTTCATAAATTAAGAAAAATAGCTAAAAAGAATAAATTTAAACTATATGACATTAATGAAGAACTTATAAAAATAAAAAAAATTTTAATTAAAAACAAAAACGATTTTCAATTAAAGAATTTAGCAATGGCTGTTAAAGCTGCAAAATTATGTGCTTTAAAAGAAAAACGTATTTATAAAGCATTAAAAAATATAAAAGATGTCGACGGAAGACTTGAACTTACTAGAGAGCTTTCAAATAAGATAAAAGTTTTTATAGACTATGCGCATACACCTGATGCTTTATTTAAAACTTTATTATATTTAAAAAAAAATCATAGAAGTGCTATTAATTTAGTTTTTGGCTGTGGCGGCGATAGAGATAAAAAAAAGAGAAAGTTTATGGCAAAAATCGCTAATGATAATTGCAAAAAAGTTTATGTCACAGACGATAACCCCAGAAATGAGGATCCAAAAAAAATAAGAGACCACCTTTTAAAACATATTGCAAAAAATAAGGCTCTCAATATTGGAAGTAGAGAATTGGCTATTAAAACAGCTATACAAAATGCAAACCCTAATGAAATAGTACTTATTGCCGGAAAAGGTCATGAAGAATATCAAATTTATAAAAATAAAAAAATAAAAATATCTGATAAAAAAATTGTAAAAAATTTCAAATATAAATCTTTATTAAAAAATGAGAAACGAAAGGATTATTCTGAAAATAGATTAATTTTTAAGAGGATTTTTGGAAAAGCAACATCTGTAAATTTTAATGGTCTAACGATTGACACAAGAACACTTAAAAAAAATAATTTATTTTTATGTATTAAGGGTAAAAATCATGATGGAAAAGAATTTATAAATGAAGCCATAAAAAAGCAAGCTGGCTGCATAGTATCCTCTTCAATTCATAAAAAAAAAAATAAAAAAATAATTAAAACTAAAAATGTAATATCTTTTCTAAATCGTTTCGCTGAATTAAAAAGAGATTCTACATCAGCTAAAATAATAGCTATTACAGGAAGCGCTGGCAAAACATCATTGAAGAATATGCTTAATGATTTATTGAAAGTTTTTGGAAAGACTTATAGTTCTCCAAAATCTTTTAATAATCACTTAGGTGTTCCAGTTAGTTTATCCAACTTGAGTAGCTCTGACGAATTTGGAATTTTTGAAATCGGCATGAGCAGAGCAGGAGAAATAAAAAAGTTGAGTAAATTAGTAAGACCGCATATTGGAGTAATAACAAATATTGGTGAGGCCCATTTAGAAAATTTTAAAGGAGTCTCTCAAATAGCAAAAGCAAAGTCGGAAATTATTGAAAATATTGAAACTGGCGGAACAATTGTTCTAAATAGAGATGATAAATTTTTTAATTACTTATTTAAAAAAGCAAAAACTTTCAAGCTTAAAATTTTAACTTTTGGTACAAAAAAAAAATCAGATATTCGTCTAAAAAAAATAATCAAAGATGGGAATTTATCAAAAATTGTAATAACAATAAGTAATCAAAAATTAAGTTTAAGAGTTAAAGATTCTAATATTTTTAACATATTATCCTCAATTCTAATTTTGAAAGAACTTGGTTTAAATATTTTGGCAATTAAAAATAATTTTAAACATATTGAACCTTCAGAGGGGAGAGGAAAAAAATATTCGATCTCTAGGTATAAGAAAAAATTTAAATTAATTGATGAAAGTTATAATGCGAGTCCGCTGTCTGTAAAAAATGCTATCCAAAAACTAAGCATGATCAAAAAAGAAAATTTTAAGAAATTCTTAATACTTGGAGATATGCTGGAATTAGGATCTAAATCTGAAAAATATCATAAAGATTTGTCAAAAGTTATTAACAATTCAGATATTGATAAAGTATTCATTAAAGGAAAAAAAACAATTTTCACTTATAAACATCTTAATAAAGATAAAAGAGGAAATATTTTGCAAAGTAACGAAGATATAGATTTGAGTTTAAATGAGATAATATCCAATAATGATTACTTGATGATCAAAGGTTCTAATGCAACAGGGCTTAATGATTATAGTAAAAAAATGATTAAAGGAATTTAAATGTTATTTAATTTACTTACATCTTTAATAGATCAATATTCGTTTTTAAATGTATTTAAGTATTTAACCTTTAGAACTGGTTTATCATTAATTACCTCTCTCATCGTTGTATTTATTATCGGAGGTCCAATGATAAAATTATTTTCAGAAAAAATGATTACTGGACCGATAAGACAGGATGGGCCTATTGATCATATCATAAAAAAATCAGGTACACCCACAATGGGAGGTGTTATTATTATTATTGGGATAATATCAGGCACTCTTTTATGGGCAGATTTAAACAATGTTTATGTATGGACATTAATTTTCGTCTCTATTTCTTTAGGTGGTCTGGGATTATTAGATGACGTATTAAAAATTAAACATGAAAATTCAATGGGACTTAAGTCTAGATATAAATTTTTAGGCCAGATTATAATCGGAATAATTACCTTACTAATTTTGTTAAAATTCTCCAATCATGAATATTTGTATAATCTTTATTTTCCATTTTTTAAAAATTTAATATGGCATATGGGTTTATTTTTCATACCTTTTGGTTTGTTCGTAATTATTGGAGCATCAAATGCAGTAAATTTAACCGATGGTTTGGATGGGTTAGCGACGGTGCCAGTAATGTTAGTGGCCCTTTCTTTTACACTAATTTCTTATGTAGTTGGTAATACAATTTTTTCTGAATACTTAAAAATTCAGTATATACCAGACGTAGGAGAACTGTCTATTTTTTGCGGATCAATAGTGGGTTCGTGTTTAGGTTTCCTTTGGTATAATGCCCCTCCCGCAAAAATATTTATGGGAGATACCGGCTCCCTTTCTTTGGGCGGCTCTTTAGCAGCTGTAGCAATTATTGTAAAACATGAAATCGTTTTATCTATTATTGGAGGATTATTTGTTTTAGAAACTATTTCAGTAATAATTCAAGTAGCTTCATTTAAATTAACCGGCAAAAGAATTTTTAAAATGGCTCCAATACACCATCATTTTGAAAAAAAGGGATGGGCAGAGTCAACAATTGTAATTAGATTTTGGATAATTGCTATTATTCTTGCTTTAGTTGGTCTAGCAACTTTAAAATTAAGGTAATTATGCCTCAAAAACCAAAACTCGATGAACTATCGTTCCTTGTTTACGGTTTAGGAAAATCTGGCTTTTCTGTAATTAAATTTTTTCAAAAAAAAAAAATTAGTAATTTTAAAGTATGGGATGATAAGCAAAAGAATTTATTTAAAAAATTCAGAACGAAAAATTTGGAAAAAACACTCAAACAGGTTGATTATATTGTCTTGGCACCAGGTATAAGTTTAATTCAAAATAAAAAACTCTTAAAATTTAAGAAAAAAATAATAACAGATATTGATTTATTTTATCTAACAAATAATAAATCAAAAAGCATAGTTGTAACTGGAACTAATGGAAAGTCTACTACTTGTAAGGTATTAGAACATCTCCTAAAAAAAAATAAAATTAAATGTTACTTAGGAGGTAATATTGGAATTCCAATTTTAAGTTTAAAAAATACAAAAAGTAGCTATGTAATTATTGAAGCTTCCTCTTTTCAGCTTTCACATTCGAAGTTTATTTGTCCTGACTTTGCATTTTTACTTAATTTTTCTAATGATCATTTAGACTGGCATGGCAACAAACGTAACTATTTAAATTCAAAATTAAAAATTTTTTATCTTCAAACAAAAAATCACCATGCAATAATAAATAATCAATTAAAAAAAAACTTTTTTCAAAAAAAATTTTTAAGCAAGTTAATTATTCCAAATCACAATAAATACAAAAAAATTAAGCGAAAACTTAAAAATGATTATTTAGCATCAAAAATAAATGATGAAAATATGAGTTTTGTTTATTCTTTTTCAAAACTACTGAGAATAAAAGAAGATTCTTTTATTAACTCAATGAAATCATTCAAAGGATTACCGCACAGATTCGAAATTTTTTTTAAAAAAAAAGGTTACATTTTTATTAATGATTCTAAAGCAACATCATTTGCAGCAACAGAGTCTGCTTTGTCTAGTTTAAAAAACATTTATTGGATTTTAGGAGGGCTACCAAAAAAAAGAGATAATATAAAGTTAGAATTATATAAAAAAAATATTTTTAAGTGTTATTTAATTGGCAAAAGCATTAATTTTTTCAAAAATAAAATTAATAAAAAATTAAATTATTCTATTACCAAAAACTTGAAGAATTCAATTATTCAAATTTTGAAGGATTCCAGATTTCAAGAGCAAGAAAAAAAGTATATTTTATTAAGTCCTGCAGCAGCATCTTTTGATCAATTCATTAATTTTGAAAATAGAGGAGACGAATTTAAAAAAATATGTAAAAAATATGCTAATAAACTCATTTAAATTTTATTTTATAAATTATTGGCGAAGTATAGATAAAAAAATATTGATCTGTTTTTTTATTTTATTTTTTTTGGGATTATTTTTTTCATTTTCTTCAACATCATCACTAGCAGGAGAAAGGCTCGATAAAGATTATTATTTCTTTTTCACCAAACACCTTCTTTACACCTGTTTAGCGTTAACAATAATGATTTTAATATCTGCTTTAAAAACAGAGATATTAACAAATCTTGTCATACCTTCATTTATAATATCTTTTATTTTTTTAGCTTTGGTTCCAATTATTGGATTAGAGGTAAAAGGAGCCAAGCGATGGCTGGATCTTTATTTTTTTAGATTACAACCGATTGAAATATTAAAACCATTTTTTATTTTAATGACAGTAAAAATATTAACTTTTAATAAATTTGAAAATTCTCAAATTAAATATATTTTAAGTTTTATACTGTTAGTGTCTGTTTTGATTTTATTAATTGATCAACCAGATCTTGGCCAATCAATATTATTAATATGCAGTTGGATAGCTACGGTATTTATTTCAGGAGTGAGCTTAATTTATATATTTATATTTTTTTCAGTTTTTTTAATTTTTATAACTTCACTATTATTTTTTTTACCTGAAAAGTTTGGATACATTACAAATAGGTTGATTACTTTTTTTGACTCAAGTCATGGAGATAGGTTTCAATCATCTTCAGCACTTGATGCTATAAAATTGGGAGGATTGACTGGACAGGGAATGGGTGAGGGTATATTGAAAGAGAGTGTACCTGAGGCACACACTGATTATGTCATCGCTGTAATTTCTGAGGAATATGGTTCTTTAGCCTCAATAATGATAATGATTATTTTTCTTTATATATCGTATAGAGTCATTAGAAATTGTTTTGTTCTAGAAAGTCAGTTTTTAAAATTTTCTTTAAGTGGTTTAGCTACATTATTGATTTTTCAAACATTCATACACGCGGGTGTAAATACTAATTTATTGCCTACAACTGGTATGACCTTACCTTTTTTAAGTTATGGTGGATCCTCTTTGATTGGAAGTGCTATTTTAGCTGGTCTAGTATTAAACTACACAAAAAATGTAACTTATTTGTATGACTAAAAAAAATATATTAATTGCAACAGGTGGAACTGGGGGTCACGTCTTTCCCGCTTACAGTCTAGCAAGCTACTTAATAAAAAATAATTACAATGTAGAAATATCTACTGATAAAAGAGGATATCTTTTTTTAAAAAAATATGAAGATTTAAAAATAATCTATCTTCCATCTTCACCTTTAAAAAAAGGTATTCTAAATCTTTTACTTTCAGTTGTGACAATTTTTTATTCAATGATAAGATCTTTTATATTTCTATTATTTAATAGACCATCAATAATTTTTGGCATGGGTGGCTACTCTTCTTTTCCATTATGTGTTGCAGCTTATATTTTGAGAATAAAATTTGTAATCTATGAGAGCAACTTAATTATAGGAAAAGCAAATAAATACTTAACACCTTTAACAAAAAAAATTTTCGTTTCTTACAAAGAACTTGAGGGTATTTCAAAAAAATATGAAGATAAAGTTTTTAGAATAGGAAACATTGTTAGGGAAGAAATAATCGAATTTAGAACTAATGATCGTAAGCTTGATCAATCAAATAGTAAAAAGATTTTAGTTTTAGGAGGGAGTCAGGGAGCAAAAGTTTTTGCAGAGTCTTTGCCGGAAGTTTTTGAAAAGTTAAAAAATTCGAATTTTCCAATAAAAATTTATCAGCAGTGCCAAAAAACCCAGAATATTCAACTATCTCAATTTTATAAAAATAAAAAAATAAGCCATGAAATATTCAACTTTACAGATAATATTATAAAATATTACTCCAAAGTAGATTTGGTAATTACCCGATCAGGAGCTTCTGTTTTAGGTGAATTAATTAATATTAAAGTGCCTTTTATTTTGATACCCTTACCTACATCAGCAGATAATCATCAGTATAAAAATGCTCAGTTTTATAATAATAAAGGCTGTGGTTTCCTTTTAAATGAAAAGGATATCAAAAATAAGTTATTCGACTTAATTACATTTATTTTTAAAGATAAACTAACTATTAAGAAGATTTTATCAAATCAAAGTCAATTTTCTGACAAAAATGTATTTAGAAATTTGGAAAATCAATTAAAAGAAATTTTAAATGAAAAAAATTAATTTAGGTCAAAAAGATATCATTCATTTTATTGGCATTGGCGGAATAGGAATGAGTGGGTTAGCTCAAATAATGAAAAATATGGGATTTAAAGTCCAAGGTAGCGATCAAAATAAGAATAAAAATACAATCAATTGTTCCAAATCTGGAATAAAGATATTTATAGGCCACTCAATAAAAAATGTTCGAAAAGCTTCAATCATAGTTAAATCTACAGCTGTAAAAAAAAATAATATCGAACTTAAACAATCAAAAAAAAATAAATTACCAATCTACTCAAGAGCTGAAGTTCTTGCTGACGTAGTTTCCTTAAAAAAAAATATAATAATTACTGGATCTCATGGAAAAACTACTACAACTTCTTTAGTAGCAAAAATTTTATCAGATCAAAAATTAGATCCAACCATCATTAATGGTGGTGTCATTAATTCCTTTAAAAGCAATGCAAAGCTGGGTAGAGGTGAATGGGCGATTTTAGAAGCAGATGAGTCTGACGGTAGTTTTTTAAAACTACCAATAAATTACTCTATTGTAACCAATATAGATTATGAACATTTGGACTTTTATAAAAATTATAGAAATTTAGAAAATTCCTTCGTAGATTTTATAAATAAAACCCCACCAACCGGAAAATCAATTATCTGTATTGATAACATTAACATCAAAAAGATTTTAAATAAAATTAAAACTAAAAATATAATTACTTATGGAGAAAATAAAAAAGCACATTTTAAAGTTGAAAAAATAAAATATAATTTTGAAAGCACATCTTTTAATTTGATTTATAAAGATAAAGGTAAAAAAAAGAAGAAAATTAGCAATATAAATGTAAAGTTATTAGGAAAACATAATGTACTTAATGCGGCGGCTGCCTTTATAGTTTGTCTCAATCTTGGCGCTAATCTTAAAACTGCTAAAAATTCTTTAAAATATTTTTCAGGAGTTCAAAGGAGAATGACTAAAGTCTTCACAAAAAATAAAAACGATTTTTATGATGATTATGCTCACCACCCTACAGAAATAAGCTCTATTTTAGAGGGTGTTCACAATGTAAATCCAAAAAGAAAAATTATTAGTGTTTTTGAACCACATAGATACTCAAGGGTAGTATCTCTAAAAGATGAATTTTCAAAATGTTTCTCATTTTCAAGCCTAGTAATTATTTGCCCACTTTATGCCGCTGGAGAAAAGAAAAACCAAAAATTTAATATGGTAAAATTTGCAAATTTAATTTCTAAAAACTCTAACACACAAGTAATTTTTGTAAAAAACGAGCAAGAATTGAATAAATTTTTAAAAAAAAATCTATTTAACGATGAAATAGTAATTGGAATGGGGGCTGGTGCAATTTCTAAATGGATAACAGGGCTTAAATACACATTATGACTTTAAATAATAATTTTATAAAAAAATTTGGGAAAAGTTTCAGCATCGATGTTAATCTTTCTAATTATAGTTGGTTTAACTTAGGTGGAAATGCTGAGTTTTTTTTCAAAGCTAAAGATAAACAGCAATTAAAAGAAATTCTTGAAGAAGTAAAAAAAAAAGAATTAAACGTAACAATATTAGGGGCAGGATCCAATATACTTTTTAGAGACAATGGTGTTAAAGGTGCTGTAATAAAACTAGGCAAAGGTTTTTCATATACCAAAATAATTAATAAATATATTATAGAAGCGGGAGCGGCTACATTGGATCGTAAGGTAGCCAATTTCGCTAAAGATAACAGCTTAGGAAATTTAGAATTTTTATCCTGTATTCCAGGTTCTATTGGAGGAGCAATCATAATGAATAGTGGTTGCTATGATAACGATATATCTAAAGTTTTAGTTTCTTTTACAGCAATTAACAAAAATAATTTATCAGAAATAGAGATTAATAGAGAGAATATTGAGTTTTATTATAGAGGAACAAACTTGTCTAATGACTTAATTATTATATCAGCAAAGTTTAAAGGGCAAGTAAGCGATCAAAGTAAAATAGAAAAAAAACAATCCGCTCTAATTGAAAAGAAAAAGCTTTCTCAACCTAATCAAATCAAAACTTGTGGAAGCACTTTTAAAAATATCAACAAAAACAAAAAGGCTTGGATGTTAATAAAAGAGTCTGGCTGTGAAAATTTTAAAGAAGGTGATGCAATTATATCTCCAAAACATTGCAATTTTTTTATTAATGAAGGAAACGCCAAGTCATCTGATATTGAAAACCTAATTAACAAGGTAAAAACGAGAGTGTATGAAAAAACTGGGGAGAATCTAGAATTAGAGATTAAAATTATAGGTGAAAAAAAGATTTAATAATATTTTAGTAGTTTTAGGCGGTACATCAGGAGAGAGAGCTGTGAGCCTTGAGAGCGGTAAGGCTTGCGTCAAAGCTCTGAAAAAAAAAGGCTATAAAGTAAAAATATTTGACCCAAAGGTAAAAAATTTTAATTTAATCAATAAAAAAAATGTAGATGTAATTTTTAACGCATTGCATGGTAAAGATGGAGAGGACGGAGTAGCACAAAGTTATTTTGAATACCTTAAAATTCCTTATACTCACTCAGGAGTAATAAGTTCTTATAACTCTATGAATAAAATAATATCAAAGAAAATCTTTGTAAAAAATAAGATAAAAACACCTAAGTTTATTTCTATAAAAAAAAAGTCAGGATTGAAAAATAATATAATTCAAAAAAAATTAAATTATAAAAAGATAAGATACCCAATTGTTTTAAAACCAGTTAATGAAGGATCAAGTTTAGGGGTTAAAGTGTGTAAGGAGAAAAAAAAATTGAAAACATTGATAAATCAACTTTTTAAAAAATATAATGAATTAATTCTTGAAGAGTACATTGGAGGACAAGAAGTTCAAGTTGCAGTTATAAATGGCAATCCTATTGGAGCGATTGAACTTATCCCTAAGAGGCTATTTTATGATTACAAAGCAAAATATACAAAAAAAGCTAAAACAAAACATATTATGCCTGCAAATTTGAAAAGAAAAAAATATAATGAAGTTTTAAATATTGCAAAAAAAACTCACAAAGTTTTAAGGTGCAGAGGAGTTACTAGATCAGACTTTAAATTCTACAAAAACAATTTTTATTTACTAGAAATTAACACACAACCAGGCATGACAAGTTTATCTTTAGTGCCTGAAATAGCTAATTACAAAGGTATAAATTTTGAAAATTTAGTTGAGAAAATTTTGCTAGATGCAAGTATAAATAGATGAATAAACGAGCAGCTATTGCTATAGTATTACTTATACTATTAACTACTTTTATATCACAAAAAAAAATTACTTTTTCAAATTTTAAATTAAAAAAAATAGAAATAGAAAATAATTTTTTGTTAAATGAAAAAAATATAAAAAAATCTTTAGCAAAAATTTATAATAGGAATTTAATATTTTTAAACAATAAAGATATAGAATCAACTTTGACTCAAAATAGTTTAATTGAAAGCTTTATTTTTAAAAAAAAATATCCTGATACATTAAAGATTAAAATATTTGAAAAAAAACCAATTGCAATATTAGTTAATAAAAAAAATAAATTTTACTTGAGTGATAAAATTGACTTGATTGATTTTAATGTTATTCAAATCAATAAAGATTTACCCTACGTTTTTGGAAATAAAGATGACTTTAAGTTACTATACAGCAATCTAATCAAAATTAAATTTCCTGTAAATATAGTTAAAAAGTATACATTATATGACTCAGGTAGATGGGATATTAAAACTGTAAATGATAAAATAATTAAACTACCTTTACAAAATTATAAGCAAAATTTAAAAAATTATATGAATATTATGGGAACAGAAAATTTTAAAAAATATTTTTTATTTGATTATAGAATTAAAAATCAACTTATTCTAAAATAATAAATGCAAAATTCTAATCCAAAACTTTATTTAGAAATAAATAATTCAAATTTTATTTTTTACGTAGTCGAAAATAATGAAAATAATGAATTAAAGATTATTTATAAATTAGACATTTGCTTAGAGGAATTTGAAAAAAACAGAATATCAGACTCAGAAAAATTTTATAATAAGGTTAAAGAAAATATTTATTTGATAGAGCAAAAAATTAATTATACGTTTAGAGAATTAATCTTAATTATAGAAAATTTTCATCCTTCATTTGTAAATTTAAGCGGGTTTAAAAAATTAAATGGATCTCAAATATTAAGAGAAAATATAACTTATATTTTGAATTCTCTTAAATCTTATATTGATGAAACGGAAAAAAAAAAAGATATAGTTCATATATTTAACTCAAAATTCGATTTAGATAAAAAAAAAATTGATAATGTTCCAATAGGTTTATTTGGAGATTTTTATTCTCATGAACTCTCATTTGTATTAATTAATACCAATGTTATAAAAAACTTAGAAATTATTTTTAAAAAGTGTAACTTAAAGATAAAAAAGATATTGGTTAAAAGTTTTGTCAAAGGAGCTAATATAAGCAACGAACATGATAGCGTAGAAACTTTTTCTCATATTAAAATTAATAATAATAATTCAAAAATATTTTTTTTTGAAAATAATTCACTTAAATTTGAGCAAGATTTTAATTTTGGATCTGATATAATTTTAAAAGATATCTCAAAAATCACATCTCTAAAATTAGATGAAGTTAAGCTAATTTTGAATAAAATTGAATTAACAGAAAATTTAAACAACGATGAAACTATTGAAAAAGAATTTTTTAATAAAAGTAGTTTTATAAAAATTAAAAAGAAATTACTTTATGAAATAGCTGAAGCTAGAATAAAAGAAATGTCAGAATATATTATTTTCAATAACATTAATCTAAAACACAATAACGAGGTAACAAGAAAAATTTTTTTGGAAATAGATAATCATCAACAACTTAAAGGACTAAAAAAAATTTATATGGCTGTTTTCTCATTAAATAACAACTTAAATCTAGACTGTATGAATGATTTATCGAATAAAAGTTTGATAGATACAGCTTATAAACTTGTCCATTATGGTTGGAAAAAAGAAGCTATACCTATTACACAATCCAAAAAATCTCTTGTTGTGAGGTTTTTCGAGGCTATTTTTGATTAAGTTTTGTTATTTTTAGAAACATTAGTTGTTTTAATAAAGAAACGACAGTCGGATATAACACACTTGATGCAAAATATTTATCAAAAAACTTTGTCAAAAAATATAGGTTTCAAAGGAATAGGTCTACATTCTGGGGTAATTTCAACTCTAAATATAATCCCAGCAAAAACAAACACAGGTATCATTTTTAAAAGAGTGGATTTGAAAACAAATAATTTAATTACAGCGAAATTTAACAATGTAACTTCTGCAAAATTATGCACAACACTTGAGAATAATCATGGTGTAAAAGTTTCAACCGTAGAACATTTGCTTGCAGCACTCTATATTGCAGGGATAGATAATGCGGTAATAGAAATTAACAACGAAGAAGTTCCTATTATGGATGGATCAGCTAAAGATTTCATAGAAGTCTTAAATAAAGTTGACGTCATCGATCAGCCAAAAAAAAGAAAATATTTAAAAGTCTCTAAAAAGATTGAACTAGTTGACGGTAAAAGAAAAATTTTTATTGAACCACACGAAAACTCTTTTGAAGTAAATTTTCAACTTAATTATAAAAATATAATTATAGGTCAACAAAAAAATAATGTAAATTTTCAAAGCGACAATCTTAATGATGTTTCGAACTCAAGAACTTTTTGTTTATTTGAGGATATTGAAAAGATTAAAAAGTTTGGATTAGCTAAAGGTGGTTCCTTAGATAATGCGGTAGTAGTTGATGATGATAAAGTTTTAAATAAAGGTGGATTAAGAAATGAAAAGGAATTTGTTAATCATAAAATTTTAGATTTAGCGGGAGACTTTTTATTGTCTGGCTATAGGGTGATCGGTAAAGTAACTTGTTTCCAAGGAGGCCACGAATTAACCAACATATTTTTAAGAAAAATCTTCAAAGAAAAAAATAGTTTTGCATTAATTGAACATGGTAAAGATAATATCCTTAAAAAAACTGTAAATTCCTTCAAATCAGATAAAATAGCTGTCAACGCTTAACAATCATTAAAATTTACCATTCATAATAAATTTGTTATTAGATAAGTAATGAAGAGCAAATTTCTTTACTTATTAATTTCTATTTTTATATTATCATGTTCAAGTAATAAAGAAGTTGTTTATGAACCAACTTCTAGAATTGATCCTTATCAGGTTTATAATGAAGCTTATGACGCTTTTGAAAAAGGAGATTATTTCTATGCAGAGAAAAAATTCTCTGAAGCAGAATTGAATTTTGAAATTGTGGAATTCGCTTCAAAGTCTGCAATCATGGCATCTTATTGTTTATATGGTATTAACTTTTATGATGAAGCTTTAGAAAGTATTGACTCATTTATTAAGAAATACCCTGCTGACAAGAATATTATTTATGCTCATTATTTAATTGCTTTAATTTACTTCGAACAAATTGCAGATGAAAAAAAAGATCTAGAACCTTTGTTGAAAGCAAAAGAAAAAATAAGTTTTTTTTTAAATAAATATCCTAATAGTGATTATGCAATAGATCTTAGTTTCAAGAATGATTTAATCATTAATCAAATTGCTGCAAAAGAATTATATGTTGCAAAGTATTATGCATCTATAAAAAAATGGATACCTGCTATTAATAGGTTAAAAATAATTGTTAAAGAATACGATCAAACAATATTTGTTGAAGAAGCACTACATAGGTTAGTTGAAATATATTATCACTTAGGTTTAGAAAATGAGGCGACTAAATACGCTTCAATTTTAGGATATAACTATAATTCCAGCGAGTGGTTTGAGCAATCATACAAAATTTTTAATCAGGATTATAAGATTAAAGATATAAAGAAAGTAAAAAAAAGTGAGAGTTTATTTAGAAAAATTATGAAAAAATTAAATAATTAAATGATAAGTAAAAACACATTACTTAAAGAATACAAACAAAAAATTTCAGAAATAAAAAAACACAACAATCTCTATTTTAATCACGATAATCCTAAAATTTCTGACAAAGAGTATGACGATTTAAAGAGAGATATAATTATTTTAGAAAATAAATACTTATTTCTCAAAAAATTGAATTTATTAAATAAATTAGTTGGCGCAAAACCCTCAAATAAGTTTTCAAAAATACGACATTTGAAGCCTATGCTCTCATTATCAAATGCCTTTGATAAAAAGGATATGTTGGATTTTAATAAAAAAATTGGCAATTTTTTGAGTAAAAATGATAAAAATATAGAACTTTTTTCTGAACCAAAAATTGATGGAATTTCTGCATCATTAATATATGAAAACGGAATTTTAACAAAAGGATTATCTAGAGGAGATGGAATAATTGGTGAAGATATTTTAGAAAATTTAAAAACAATTAATACTATTCCTAAAACTATTGAAAGTAACGAAGTTCCAAAATTACTAGAAATTCGTTGTGAAATTTACATAGGAAAAAAAGATTTTTCAAAAATCAACGATAAATTTGCGAACCCAAGAAATGCTGCGGGAGGATCACTCAGACAAAAAAATTCAATGGAAACAGCTAAGATACCGCTTAAATATTTTGCATATGGATTTGGGGCTGTGGAACCAATGAAATTTAAAACTCAATCAGAATTTTTAAATGAAATATCAAAATGGAAATTTATAACAAATCCTTTAGCAAAAATTATAAATAATTTGGAAGAAATTGAGTCTGAGCACAAAAAAATTAATCTATTACGATCGACTCTTGATTATGATATTGACGGTATTGTTTTTAAAGTTAATGATTTGAATTTACAAAATAGATTAGGAAATACATCGAATTCTCCTCGATGGGCGATTGCGTATAAATTCTCTGCTGAAAAAGCAACAACTAAAATAAAAAATATTGCAATTCAAGTTGGAAGAACTGGAGCAATAACTCCGGTAGCAAAAGTACAGCCGGTAACTGTTGGAGGAGTAGTTGTATCTAACGCCACATTACACAATGAAGATGAAATAGAGAGAAAAGATATTCGAGTCGGAGATACAATTATTATACAAAGGGCAGGAGATGTTATTCCTCAAGTAGTATCAGTTGATAAATCAAAAAGAGACAAGAAAAGTAAAAAATATCTTTTTCCCAAAAAATGTCTTTGTGGAGCTGAGACTAAAAAAGAATTCAGTAAAAGCACAAAAAAACATGATGCAGTAAGAAGATGTGTAAAAGGTTATGATTGTAAATTTATAGCTAAAGAAAAACTTAAACATATCGTTTCGAAAGAATCTTTTAATATTGATGGACTAGGAAAAAAAGTTATTGAACAATTTTGGGACTTGAACTTAATAAAAGAACCATCAGATATTTTTAACTTGAACTATAATAAGATTAAAAAGTTAGAAGGATGGGGAGAGCTGTCAATAAATAATTTAAAAAAAGCTATTGAAAAATCTAAGGCGATCTCTTTAGATAAGTTTATTTTTTCAATAGGTATTAGACACATAGGGCAAGAAAATGCGAAAATTCTAGCTGGTTTTTTCAGTTCAATTAAAGAACTTACAAAATTATTTGATTACAATTATAAAAAAAAAATATTAAAAAATCTTGTTGATTTAGATGGAATAGGCGAGACACAGATTCAGTCTATTGATAATTTTTTTTCTAATGAAACAAACCACAAAATAATTAAGAGTTTAATTAATAAACTAAACATTAAAAATTATATAGTGCAAAATCGTGATGGAAAACTTTCTAATAAAAAATTGATGTTCACTGGCGGATTTAAAAATATGAGCAGATCGGAAGCAAAAGCAATTGCAGAGAATAATGGAGGAAAAGTACTGGGATCAATTTCTAAAAAATTGGATTTTTTAGTAGTTGGAGATTCGAAGCCTACAAAAAAAAAAATAGAACAGGCAAAGCAATTAAAAATTAAAATAATTTTGGAAAAGGATTGGAATAAAATTTTAAATAGCTGAACAAG
>TARA_B100001057_G_scaffold495314_1_pt1 | contig 21463 bp, 24 predicted proteins | sample TARA_B100001057 | Tara Oceans TARA_B100001057 (sample SAMEA2621839) | marine metagenome | biome: marine biome (ENVO:00000447); feature: surface water layer (ENVO:00002042); material: "saline water (ENVO:00002010), including plankton (ENVO:xxxxxxxx)" | depth 5 m
TATAAGTCCAGTCTGAAGCAAATTCCTCAGGATATCGACCGCTAACTCCATTGTCATATCGGATTATCCTTCCCAAACTAAGCTATATTAAAACTACCAACAAGCGACTGAACGACCAAATACCAACCGTCCACCAAAACAAACAAAAGAAGCTTGAAAGGCATGGAAATCACAACTGGAGGCATCATCATCATCCCCATGGACATCAGAGACGAGGCAACGATAAAATCAACGATAATAAAAGGAATGAAAATGAGAAAACCCATCTGAAAGGCTGTCCTCAATTCACTCAAAACAAAAGATGGAACAACAATACTAAGAGGTAGTTCATCACGGGTCATCGCTCCCTGACGAGAAATCTCGAGAAAAAACTGGGCATCTTCCTGACGGGTTTGATTCATCATAAAGTCCTTCATGTGAGCAGTCGCAACCATTAGAGCGTCTGAGGACTTCATAGTATTCGCCATGTAGGGAGTGACGGCATCATCGTAAATTTTATTCCAAACCGGACCCATTACGAAAAATGTCAGAAACAAAGCGAGACCAATTATAATCTGACTCGAAGGGGCGGCATTTACTCCCACAGCATTCCTCACAAAACCCAAGACAATAACAATTCTGGTAAAGCAGGTCATCATCATGATAACGGAGGGCCCGAGGGTAAGGATGGTCATCGCAACCACCAATTGAATTGCTACACCAAAATCCCCCTCATCATTGGAACCTGAAACGTCGATGCGAAGACCAGGTGAACCCGTTCCGGTAGTTTGAGCATCCACAACCGATTGAGGCAATGAAAGAAAAACCAACCCCAGGAACAAAAGAAGCAGAAATCTACCCGTGAGAATTTTCTTAAACATCTGGGTCCTTGTCGCTTTGGGATTCGACTTGATCCAACTCGCTCTGAAAGTCGTGAGAGCCTGAAGAAAGCCTGGAGAGATAACTGATTGAAGAAGAACTTACACCAATCAAATGTTTTTCCGAACCATATTGGGCAACGACTAAAAACTGACGATTCCCCAACGAACAGGTATCGGCAACAACGATCTTGCCTTCACCGGAAAGACTTGAATTGACCCTTCTTTTGCGAGTGTAATCAGCTAAAAAGTAAGCACTTGCTCCCATCAAACCAAGAACCGCAACCACACGAACCAAGAGCCAGGGATCACCCCATGCATCTATTTCGGCCAAGGAATTAACCACGGCAAGAATAGAGGGTGAACTTAAAGAATGCATCGAATCCTCATGCCGTCAAACCGCAACGAGCAGTCGGAAGCATCGCTGTAATCAAGAAGGAGAATCGACGATCTCGGTAATCTTCAGCCCGAACTTATCGTCAACCACAACAACTTCTCCGTGAGCTATAAGCTTCCCATTTACAAGTAAGCTAACCGGATCCTTGGCATTCTGCTTTAGCTGAATTTGGGCTCCCGGGCTCAGTTCCACAACTTCTTTCATGGGAAGTTCTGCTGTTCCAAGTTGGACCGTGACACTAACCTTCACGTCCATAACAATATCCATTTTCTTACTATCCATGATTTTTTCCAATTAGTTTGACGGCATCCGCAATACTTTCATTTACCTGAAAAGCAACTTGGTCACCTTCGAGACCTATTTCACCAATGAAACAAGTACGGTTTTCTATGCGTAATTTGGTCTCCCCGATAAGTGCAGGCGACATCTCTATGACATCATCTGCTTCGAGGTTCGAAAGGTCTCTCAAAGTAAGCTCAAAGGCATCCCACTCGGCAGACACGTCGACTGGAATATCATCGTAAACGTCATGCCATCTGGCAGGGAGTGTTTTTTTATCGTCCTTGGTCGCAGCCATTGAGAGGAGACGACTTACCACGGGTTCCAAAGTATAATACGGGACTGCGATTCTCATGGGACCGGAAACATCTCCGAATGAAGCCTCCATGCTGAGGATAAGCATCATTGCGTCCGCAGGTGAAGTCTGCAGGAACTTCCCGCTACTTTCAGTTCCAATGATACTGGGGTTCAAGCGCATCGTGCTATCCCACTGCTTGCACCATTCCTCGAGAATGATTTGGTTGAAATCTTCGACCAATGCCTTTTCAATATCAGTTAAACCTCTCTCCTCCGGATTCGTTGAACCTCTGCCTCCGAGTATTCGATCTACCACGGTAGCCGAAAGATGAGAATTCACGTCCAAAAGACAAACCCCGTTTAGTTCCTGTAATTTAAACATGGTTATACAGGAAGGGTTTTTGACGGAATTGGTAAAATTTGCGTACAAATCCGCATTGAGATCTTCAAGCTCAAGATTGAACTCGGTTCTCAGAAACATGGATAAATGACCTGCTAAATAATAGACGAACTGTTCGGACTTCGTCTTGAGTTTACTTAAGTCGGCATCCGAAAGAACGATTGGGTTTGTAAAGTCGTATTTCTTTATTTTGACGGAGGATGGATCGGTTAACTTGGTTCCGTCATGGAGAAATATCAATCCACCGCCACCCGTGTTATCGATTTCACTTAAATCGAAACTTTCGTCAGAAAAACTGGGGTCCTCTTCCATGAAATATAAATTCGTAAGGTTACTGCACGACAAATTGAGTGAAGTAGATATGCCTGATGATATCGCTCTCACCACTCCGGTATTCTTTAAGAATAACGGAAAAACCTTTTTTCAGGTCAACTCTGACACGTTCCTGAAAACCATCCAACTGAGCGTCCTCGTAGGAATAACCGCCCATAATCTGAAGAGCCTTGTCCCGAATCCTATGCTCGTTAAGTTCGAGTACCTTCTCAAAATCTCCAGCCAAACCTTCAAGCTTCAGCTCGACATTGATATAGCGTGACTTGATCGGTCCACCTAAATTGGTGATAAGGCCGGTCAACTCAAAGTACTGAAGATCGCCTGCCGACTCCATATTCAGAGGTTGCGAATCTCCGGTGGTCGAAGATGCTTGGGCTGGTTTCTCATTGAGTTTGAAAAAGATAATCATTACTCCGGCCGACAAAAGCGGTGCCAAAATGATCGCTATCAAGGCTGGCATCAGCCCGCCTCCTCCTGATTTAGGTTCAGGGGTATCGTTGGTTGCGGGAAGTTCGTCTAATTGAGCAGCGCACATGGCAAGTAAGAAGTAGGATGGTTGATAAACTAGCGTTTCAGGTTAACAGCTTCGGAAAGGATTGCATCAGAGGTAGTGACCACTCGGGAACCAGCCTGAAATGACCGCTGATGAGTAATCATGGTTGCAAATTCATTGGTTAGGTCAACATTCGACATTTCCAAGGCATATTGCTTGAGCTTGCCATTGGAACCAGTGGCCGGGACATTGTTACCGGAAATACCGGCAAGATCCTGACCGGCCCGTCCATTCGAATAGAAGCCATTTCCTACCCGCCGAAGATATTGGGGGGAAAGAAAATTGACGACCTTGACCTGACTAACGGGGGTAACAATATCCTTTTGGAGTTCTTTGTCGTGCACAACGACGTTAATTACTCCATCTTCTTCTACTCTACGGGCCAAAAGGCTTTGGGTCTCGGGGTTCGGTAGAGCGACTGACACGACGTTGTCAACGCCTTGCAATTGATAGCGGTATTGGTCGCGCGTAACTACAAAACCAGCATTATCGGACTCAAAGGCACCGGCGCGAGTGTAGAAGAGTTCTCCTGTCTGTGGGTCGGTAATCTCAAAAAAACCACCTGCGTTCGGCAACGCCTCTCCTTGAATAGCCAAATCCAAATCAAGACCAGTCACCTCGATGGTGCCCTGATTGAAGTTTGAGGATATGGAACTGACATGAACTCCCGTTCCATGCTGTTGAATGTTATTGCTCGGTTCGCCGTCGGGTCCTGCTTCTGCATCATTCATGTGCAAATAGAAGTTATCGGAGTAGTTTGCTCGCGAAGACTTGTAGCCGAGTGAATTTACGTTGGCGATGTTGTTACCCAAAACCTGAAGCCCCTGTGAAAGGCTTTTCAACGCCGTAATACCATTGTGAAGAGAAGGTATCATATCTTATTGGTCGTTGGGCAAACTGACCCGAGTGATGTTTTGTGGGTCGTAATTCTTTCCGGAAACAACAACCGAAATCCTGCCATCCTCGGATTTCTCGACAGACTCAACCAATCCGGATATGTCAGAACCTTCTTCGGAAATCGAAACCATTCGCCCAAGGTAAGCTTGCGCAACCATGTCTTTTTGAGAATCAGCAAAACTTTCAAAACCTTGGGTGAACTGCTGCATTTGTTCAAGTGAGGCAATGTTTGCCATTTGAGAGATAAACTCAGTATCTTTCATCGGTTCCAGAGGATCTTGGTTACTTATTTGACTGGTAAGCAACTGAAGAAAATCCTCCATCTGCATGTAACTGCCACCTTTTTCCGATTGACCGGCAAGGTTTTCGGTTCTTGGGTTTTGATTGGATTGGGTTGCGGCTATTGCATCGATCATGGTCAGATAATTTAGGCGGCACGGGAAAAGTGCTCGTCCATCTCCTTGTAGTTATTAAAAATATTTACTTCAGTATTTTTGCCCGATTGATTCGAAAGTACCCTTGAGAGGGCTTCTCTTGTAAAACCGAGCAATTCCAAAGACTCGGGATCCGAGCAGATGAAACAAAGGGAAACAGAATTACCTGACTCCTCCAATCGTACGCCCAACTTGCCTTTGTTAGGAAGATCAACTGCAAAACGAACTACCTTTCGGGTATTTTTGTCAAGGTAAGCAATACGGGGTGCAACGGAATCAGTAAGAAGCTTAAGGAAGGAACGAGCCTTCGGAGGAACCGTACTCGCAGGTTCAGTGGGTGGTTTCCCATCCATAACCTTGAAGTCTTGCTGAGTGTGAGCGATATCCATCTTGGATTCATATAAAGCATTTTTTGCGCCACGCTTCCCCCTATGTTTCCCGCCATTTTGATTGCGCTCCTGATCCGGAGAAACAAAATCCCTTTGATTTGCTTCCCAATTGGGTTGATTCCGAGAAAGACTTCGAATGCTTTTGGCCTGCTGACTATGAATAACCTGGTCGGCACTCAATACTCGAACAGGAGTGGCGGAGCCGGTAGAAAGGCTTTTCAAGGAAGGAGCTTTAGCAGACAACGATCCGAATTTCGTGGTAGCAAAAGACTGGGTGTTCAGAGACTTGCCTTTGGGCAGGTTGCTTGAATTTAATGTCCCCCTCCCTCCATTGGAAGAAATTTTAAGAGAAGCTTTATCGCCGGGTTGCGACATCGTTGGGGTATCTCCTTTGGTCTGATTTCCCTGCCTTTGGCTATCTTTGCCATGAGTTGGGTTTTTGACTTTTGAATCAAAACTCTGATCCATTTTTTGAGGCAACCAAAAGGAACCGTTTTTCCCAATCGCTTGATGAGAAGGTGTCGTACCGACTCCGTTGGAACCAGTTTGACCTATGGATGTTAGAGACATAAGGACAAACTACGGTTACTAATTGGGGATCGGCGACGGAACAGTTGCGTCCAAATCCAAACTAGGCAACAGCCCCCTGTCCCTCATTGCGAGGGCATCAGCTAATTCGATCAAAGCATCTTGGTCGCTATTGAGCATAAAAGCAATAATTGGAGCCTTTTCCTCGGCCTTGAGTTGCTCAAATATACTCAGGGCTTCTTCGAATCTTCTTTTCTGACGCCAATTTTGAATTTCGATACTCGCAACCTCGGGTCCCATCTCAACCCATCTTTTCGAAGTTTCTTTGTATTCCTTGAGCTTTGCTTCGCTAATGTCCTGGCCCTGTTTGGCTTCGAAATCGGTAAGTCGAGCAGTAAGATTTTCTTGAATTTCATCAAGATCTCTTTTCTGTTTTTCCAATGCCTCTAGATCCATTGCTATGGCGGATTCCCTAGAATCCAATTCGCTCTCGCGCTCAAGAAGCTTTTCCTTCAAAGCCATCAATTCCTTGGACAGTTGATTCATTGAGTGAGTTTCGGCAGGAGAATAACTAGTGTCATCCACATCAAACTCGAGGCTCGTAAACTCTGCAGGAATTTCCGCTTCTTCCTTGAAGAAAGAATCGTATTTCAACAACGACACCACAACCGCTGAGGCGACGGAAAGCAAAATGGCTATCAGGATAATAATGGTGGGTGGTATTTTCATGATCAATGACTGGTAGACTGGTTAAAAACAAAACGGGAACTAATGATGTCCTCAAGTTGCATCTCTTCTTTCTTGGTTTCTGCTTCGATGTGTTGTTCTCTTCTTTTTTCCTTCAGCTTCAACATACTTTTAAACTCTGAATCGGCATTGAGATACAACTCTCTTTTGGCATTCACTATCTTCTTTGATTCTTCGAGCTTGGAGTTGGAGTCGACAATCGCTTCCTTGACTCTCTCAAGTGAACGGTTGTAACCATCCTGCTCGCTACCCGAAAAGCCGATATTCCTTCTGCGACCGATTTCCTGACGCAATTCTTCCATCTCGCGCTTTCGCTCCTCCAAGGCTCTCTCTGCCTGCTCTTTCTTTGAAATAGCCACTCCATACTCGGCGACAGCTCGGTCTTTTGCCAATTCTCTCAAGTGCAAAAGAGTTTCCAATCTGAAACTGAAGGCCTTCATGAGAATATAGTGAAAAGCTTGGAAAAAGCTTCTTCACGCGTGACCAACTTATCATAACGCTGACGAAGAAAGACTTCCATGAGGTCGAATTTTTCGATTGCCCGGTCAATCTTCGGGTTACTGTTTTTAACATAGGCGCCGACATTGATAAGATCTTCGTTTTGCCGATAGACGGAAAGCAAGTCTCGGGCGTCCGAGATCAATTTAATTTCGTCCTCCGAACAAACGGCTCTGTCCAAACGGCTAACGCTCCGCAAAACGTCTACGGCGGGAAAATGGTTTGCGTTGGCAAGCTTGCGACTCAACACGATATGCCCATCCAAAAAACCACGAACCGCGTCGGCCACAGGTTCGTTCATGTCGTCACCTTCGACCAAAACGGTGTAAATTGCGGTAATTGCTCCGTTTTCACTTGTTCCAGTTCGCTCCAATAGTTTTGGTAACATAGAGAAGACCGAGGGTACGTAACCACGGGAAGCAGGGGGTTCCCCTGCGGCGAGGCCAATTTCTCTTTGAGCCATGGCAAAACGAGTCAAAGAATCCATTAACAGCAGAACCTTCGAGCCTTGATCCCTAAAGCCTTCCGCCAATGCAGTAGCCAATATAGAGGCTCGAATTCTCATGGGGGCGGGTTGATCCGAAGTGGAAACGACTATAACTGATTTGGCCATACCCTCGGGGCCCAAGTCATTTTCAACGAACTCCCTTAATTCACGCCCTCTTTCCCCTACCAAGGATATGATGTTTACCTCAGCCTCGGACCCGCGTGCAATCATTCCCAAAAGGATCGATTTCCCAACACCACTTCCGGAGAAAATGCCGACCCTTTGTCCGTTACCCAACGGAACGAAGGCATCGATCGACTTGACTCCGGTGGCAAAAGGTTTCTCAATCAAGGACCTATTCAGCGGATTGGGCGGTTCGGCATAAAAACCATCTCTCTGAGGAGCGAGCAAGGGGCCTTTACCATCAATCGGCCGACCCATCCCATCTATGATCCTGCCCAAAAGAGAAGGACCATAAGGGACGACGTTTGAATTTCTCTTGGACGCCACCTTGCAGCCCGGGTGGATAAGGTGAACGCTATCCAAAGCCATAAGCAATACCGTGTTTTCCCTGAAGCCAACAACCTGTGCCTCGATTTTTTGGCTATGACGAGCAGAAGTAATGGAGCATACTTGACCAATACTGACTTCTGGTCCTTCGGATTCGATAATAAGTCCAGTGACTCGACGGACAGTGCCGATCTTATCGAAAGTCCGCCCTCCCTTAATACCTTCTTCCATGAAGGCAAACCGTTCATCAAGCGACTCAATCATCTCCTTTTAGTTCTTCTTCGATTTTGCGTAATTTCGTTGCAATCCGCCCGTCAAGCAATCCAAACCTACTTTTTATTTGGCAATCACCTGAGGCGAGTGAATCGTCATCGAAAAACTTGACGTTTGGAAAACCCGAAAGAAGCGCGTCATCACCATCAAGACCATCGAAGATTCCGGCGATCGCACTGGCAAAGCCTTCCCCCGAGTCCCCACTCTCTTCGGTAGGTTCTTTTTGCGGATTGGCCATAGCCTTGAGCAAGCATAAGTCTTGCGGGCAAAGGTACACTTCAAGCTTTTCATCTTCGGCATTGGCGAACTCGGAAATCATTCCTTTGACGATCCCCTCGATTTTAACTGCATCCAATTCAATCTGACCGAGAACTCGTTCTGCCAAACCCACGACTAAGTCAGGCAATCGATCATCCAATTGGCTAACCACTTCATTGGTCTTTTGATCAATGCCGGCAAGCAACTGTTCTTGCCGATGGGCAAATTCTTCCCGAAGTTTTCTAATTTCAGCTTGATAGAAAGCAGTAGCCTCCGACTTGCCACGATCGTACTCCGAAGCGCTTTTTTGCTCAACTTGATCAACGGGAACTGGTTGGTCTCCGCAGTAACTGACCTTGAATCCCGTGGGAGGAACAGGGAAGGAAATGGATTTACTGTACGACAACGTCGCTACCTCCGGTATCAAGGATTATCTCCTCGTCCTCCTCGAGTTCGCGAACGATCTGTATGACCCGATCTTGTGCAGCCTCAATTTCGGAGAGACGTTTAGGTCCGAGGAAACCAAGTTGTTCTTCCAATGCTTCCACTGCTCTTTTGGACATAGTCGAATAAATTGCCTTCTTGAGTTCCGCAGAGGCATTTTTCATTGCAATGATCAAATCGTCTTGATCGACTTCCTTGGTAATTTTGGATATGTCCCCAGCGCTGAGTCGAATGATATCTTCGAAGCGGAACATCCTTTGTCGAATGGATCCACCTAGTTTGGGATTTCTCTTCTCTATGCTCTTGAGCAGTTCCTTGCCCTCTTCCTTGTCAAACCAATTCAAAAGGTCTGCGGCAGACTTCACGCCTCCGGTCTTGACACGAGGAGACTGTCCCTTCTTACCAATCCGAGCTCCAAGAGTGTTGGCCACTACTTCGATCTGATCCATTGGAGTCGTCTCCATCGCTCCGACTCTTTCGACAACCTGTTCCTGAATATTAGGAGGCATCATCTGAAGCACTTCGGAGCCTTTGTCTGCATCGACGTTCGCTAGAACAAAAGCGATGGTCTGTGGTTGCTCGAAACGCAAAACATTGTAGATCTGCCCCGAGTCCATCTCTTTGATATCTTCCATGAAGTCCAGAGAATCTCGGACCGGAGCAATCCGATTCATCATATTGTTGGCTTTGTAATCTCCATGAGCCAACTCCAAAGATTTTTGAGCAAAGCCAAGACCGCCCAAGTTCGCGTTCACGCTGGATTCGATGATCTCTGAGAATTCGTCTAACACACAATCCTTGATTTCCTGATCGATGATCGGAAAATTTCCGATTTCCTTACAAATATTCTCCGCATCCTTGGCATCAAAACGCTTGAGCAAAGTGGCTGATGCATCAGGCCCAAGCGAAATCATCAAAAGAGCCAATTTCTGAGGACGAGACATCCTGGAATAACGATCGTACGGGCTTTCTTCCTCTGGTTGTACCTCTTCCATTTTTATTCCAAATCGGATCTTTTGCTAATCAACGGGAAAAATCGAGTCATTAAGTTGAGGATCCCGTCTCCAAGTAACGTCTTAAAGCAGTTCCTACGTTGTCGGGTTTTTCTTGGATCAGATCATTGAGCAATTCAGGGGTCAATCCACTTCCCAAACTACGGGTACCGGCAAGGAGTTGTTGGTCGTCTTCGTCAAGCACTTGGACTTCCGCCTCACTCGGCTTGAACTTTTTCAACATTCTGAGAAAAACGATGAACATCACGATCGCCAGCAGAGGACCGAGGAAGGTCTTGAAGACTGGGGACCAAGTTTCAAAGAAACCCTTCAATAAACTGGCTGTTTCTCCTGCCGCGCCAAATGGACTGGCCGCGTCGAGAAACTCAACTTCGTTAACGGTTACGTAGGTTTCTAGTTTTTGGTCATCCAAATCAAAACGCGCCCCAATGGCATTGACGACTGACTCCTTGATTACCTCGATTTGAGCAGGAGTACGGGGTGTTTCCCCTTTGGCAATCAAAACAGCGGCACTGCGCCCTACGATCGCACCCGGTTCTTGAACCGTTTCCTTTAGATTACGACTGATTTCAAAATCCGTGGTTTTGGATTCCCTCGACTCTTCGCTTTCGGCCATGATTGGATCTTGCATCGTTGCATCCTGACTGACGTTGGGAACATTAGCTCCCATGCCGGCGGCGTTGTTGCCCTGTTGAGTCTCAACGGTTTTGGCGTCATCCTTGTCCGTTGTCGTGGTTCTGGGTACTGAACCATCCGGATCGAATCTTTCGTCCAATTCGGTCGAAGTCTTGGTTTCAAGATTAACGGAAACTTTTGCTACGACCTGATTGTTGCCTACGATCTTGGACAGCATGGATTCTATTTTGGCCTCTAGTCTTTTTTCCTGAGCTTGGTAAGCTTTCATCATTTGGCCGGCGACTCCAGCAGCTCCACTCGAATCACTCTCATCGGAGAGGAGGTTGAGTTTCTCGTCTACAACGGTAACGGAAGATTGCCCAACGCCCTCTACAGAGCGAGCAACTAAGAACTGAATTGCCATTACCTTTTCCGAGGGCAATCTCATGCCACCAGTATTGATCATGACGCTGGCAGTCGGACGATTTTCCGGATCTTCGCTCAACAAAAGGTTGTTGTCTTTTTGTACAATCGTTACGCGAGCGTCCTTTACGGCGTCCATGGCGCGTATGGTTCTTTCAAGTTCACCTTGAATGGCTCTTTGCTTGTTCGTGCGTTGAACAAAATCACTTATCCCAAAATTTCCCTCGTCAAAAATTTCATAACCGACGTTACCAGTCTTGGGCAAGCCCTTCATGGCCATCTCCATTTTGACGCTCGCATGCTTGTCCGCAGGAACCAAAATCGTATTGCCGGACTCACTGTATTCGAATTCGATTTGGTTGGCTTTCAGGTATTCGACCACTTCCCCCATGTCCTCGGCATCGCCTCCGGAGACAAGTCTTTTCATTTCGTTGTTACCGCCCGACCAACTCAAAATACCTATGCTAAGACCTATGATACCAACGACCGCAACAGCCAAACCAAGTTTTCTGAGGGATGATAGCCCCTCCCATAATTGAGTTAATTTATTAAATTTTTCTTTCATTCAAAAATTCCTGAAGGGATGAATTAAACTCTCATTCTCATGAGCTCCTGATAGGAAGCGACCAACTTATTACGTACTTCGATCATCAGATTAAAGGCAACGCCGGCCTCTTGTGACTTGACCACCGCCTCATGAATGTTGTCCGATCGCCCGAGGATAAGATCTTGAGTTTCCCTCTTTGAAATCTTCTTTTTTTGGTCAACTCCTTTGATAAAGTTCTCGAACATTTGAGCAAAGCCCGGAGCGGTTACTCTCTCGGTGGGAGTCGTCTTATCAATGGGTATGACACCTGAACCATTCCCGATACTACTGGGGTTATTCAGCATCGAGGTACCGAATCCCTGCCCCATCTCGGAACTTTGGCTAAACCGATCAAGCTGGTTGTTCGGTTGAAGATTTGGATTTTGCGAGAGAAGGTCGCTTAAACTAGGAAGGGATGATATTTCGTTCACAACTAAAAAGGTTATTTTCCGATCGCCATAGCCTGTTGAGCCATGCGTCTGGATGTTTTGACAACGGTGAGGTTAGCTTCGTAAGCACGAGAGGCACTGATGAGGTCTATCATTTCACGGGAAACGTCCACGTTGGGCATTTCCACCATTCCGTCTTCATTGGCATGGGGATGACCTGGGTTGAAAATCATTCGACCGGGAGTCTGATCATTGTAAACGTCGGTAACTCGAACGCCTTGATAGAGATTCTCGTCGACGTAGCCTGGTACGCGACGATCCGGTGTTTTGATAAATTCTTCGAAAACGACTTCCTTTCTCTGGTAGGCATTACCCGATGCGTCTTGGGTCGTATTGGAGTTGGCGATGTTTTGGGCGATGATCTCCAAGCGAATCTTTTCTGCGGATAGAGCACTACCCGTAGATTCGACCCCTGGTATTAAATTCATCGTCATGTTTCGATTTCGTTCGTGTTAAAAATTTAAACCCTGCCGCGTATGGCTTTATTGAGTTCCTTGATGGTGCCACCGACCGCACCACTCAAATACTCGTAATTCAAAGCGTTTCTGTTCATCGCAAGCATTTCTTCATCCAACTGTACGGTGTTTCCATCCATCCGTACGGGTTTGGCTTGGCGGTCCTCCGCACTTCTGGGCAACAAGGCCTTGACTCGGCCGAAGTCCTTTCTGTCGACGGCACGCCTGAGTTCAACGGAAAAATTTTGGGGCAAATCTCTCCGCTTGAAACCAGGTGTCTCGACATTTGCCAAGTTGTTAGCCAATGCCTCGTGACGAAGGTGGGTGGCATCCAACAATTTTTTTGAGACCAAATAGTTCTCCTGACTATATAGATTGTCGAGTAATTCTGACATTTGATCCGTTTCAATGCAATCTTTGCGCCAATTCAAGCCAAAATGAAGACGAGTCTCAGATGCCCCGTAAACATTAGATATATCATCTGAAAAAGAATTTTCATAAAAGCGGATTTGATCAAAAGTGGCAAATTTTTCCTAGCCAACAAACCAGAAATGGAAAATCTTTATCTTTTGGATCTTTTCATGATCATCAAAAAGTTGTTTGCTGAATGAAAGCGAATGAAATCACCAAATTTTGAAAATTGCCAAGTTGAGCTTACCAAGGACGGGAATATCAATAAAGTTTCCGAAGCCTTCGGGTTTTGGGTCGGACATGGTTGGGAAGAGCTGAAAGGAAGAAATTTCCGTACGTTCTTCCTGTCATTGGAAAGAAGTTGGGAACTCTTGATCCCACAAGATTTTCACTTGACGGACTTCGAGGCCTTCCTTCCACTTTCTTCGGACTCTCGGCAATCTTCCATGGGTATCTTTTTCAACTGTGTCAACTATGCGGAAAACTCGGTAATTTCCCTATCCCCTGCCCTCGCCCCGCACGACTCACTCAAAGAAGCCTTCATGGGTGACTTGATGAATGATCCTCGAGCTTTGGCTAATACTTTAATCAGGCTTCAGAAAGCCGAAAGTCGGCTGTCGGACTACGTAAGTAACTTTCCGGGTATCTTCTTTACCCAGAGGACGGATATGACTTTCAGCTATCTCTCACGAGGAATCAGAAGAATGTTTCCTAATGAATATGGAGAATTTTCACGAAACAGCGGTCTTTTCCTGAATAAAATTTTCGAAAAAGACCGCGAGCATTTCCTCAACGCACTGAACGCAAACTCCAAGAGTTCCGAAACCTTTAGCTTTTCGTACCGCATTCAACTTCCTCCGACTGGACAAATCGTTTATCTTTTGGACGTTCGTACTCCAATCGTTACGGCAACCCAAAAACTTTTGGGCTATGACGGAGTTTTCATCGACATTACCAGGCAGGCGATTGCCGAACACCGACTATCCAATTCCGTGTGGAGAGAAGGCTTGGCCACCTTGACGAATGGTTTGGTTCATGACTTCAGCAACCTTATGGCCGGGATATTCTCGATCAGTGAGTTGTATCATGGAATGATGGAAAAAGATGACCCGATGGCAAACGGAATGGGACAGATCAAAAAGAGCGCAATGCAAGCGCAAAAATTAGTTCGTCGCATAATCGATCTCCATAGGGAGAAACCTGCAACTCGAGCTATCCACGACCTCCGGTTATTGTTAAAGGATCAGATGGATTTGGTTGGGATCATCATACCCCGCAGCGCCAAAGTACAAACTGACTTCGGGAACGAACCCCTTCCCGCTTTTTTGGAAGAAACCGGTTTCCGTCAAGTCATTCTAAATTTAGCAATCAACGCCAGAGACGCGATCGAAAGAAACGGTAGGATCAAAATTAGACTCAGGAGAGTAAAAAAGGGAGAAAACATGATGATTGGAGCCACGGCGGGAACGAAAAAAGCTCCTTTCAACGGGGCTGAAATTTCCCTTTCCGACAACGGCAAGGGAATCCCTCCTGACATTGATGAAAAACTATTCGATCCTTTTTTCACGACCAAGGATTCCAGTACTGGTTCTGGATTCGGACTCTACAACACCAAGCTTTTCATCGAAGACCATAATGGCGAAATTGGCTTTTCGAGCGAAGTCGGCAAAGGAAGCGTTTTCTATCTCTTTCTCCCGTTGGCTATCGATGACGACGATGATGACGAATTAAGGACCAAGAGAATGAGAAGAGCTACTCGTGAATTCATCAAAACGAGGAAGCGTTAGCCTCCCCACTCAGTGAATTCCTTGCATTTTCGAAGAGACGACCTTCCTTGAAATTAATTACGGAGCGGATGGATCCGTCCGCAGAGTAAAAGGTCATTGCCCCATGCAAAAGTCCGTCCCGATAAGTAGCTTCAACCCACGAACCGTCTTTTGATCGCTTTGAGCTCAGTCCATTCAGCTTGCCGGAAGAAAAAGTCTGCCGAGTCAAGACATCCGAGGAATTCCTTTCAATCGCCCCACTAAAGGGACGCCCCGAATCTTCATAATGAAGGACAGACTCGTTACCTATTGAACGAAAAGAGAATCCGAGTTCGAAACCTGATTGATTGCCTTCCCATAAATCAGGAGCGGACTTGAATTCCGGAATCTCTTCCGATCCGCAGGAGATCAAAAACAAAAGTAGAGCAATAGCCCCAAACCTCCTTCCTTTTCGTGATACGAAAGAGAACACTTCAGCTTGGTAAGAAATCGGAAAACTCATAAAGTTCAGGATCACGGGACAAACGTTTTCTCATCATGTTCTTAAGTTTCGCTTTTGCCTTATCCCTGGGATCTTCCGCCTCACCAAGCCCTCCCTCATCATCTCCCATAAAGTCTCCCATGCGTTCCTCCAATGCATCTGGGTCCATTCCCTCTTCCAACTTTCTGACCACTTCCTCCATGGGTTCATCCATTTGCTCGCCGGTCATTTCGCACATTTTCCTCATCAACTGACCCATTTGCCTGGGATCGGGATTGTCATCATCCATCCCACTCATGGCACCCTCCAATTCCTTCATGACTCCTTCAGCCTGAGCAGGGTCCATTTCCGCAAAAGGATCATCCCTATCATTTTCGGCATCCGGCTTGCCCGGAGTATCCGCGCTCCGCCCCGTGATGGAAAAACCGGAAAGTAGTTTTTTCATTCCGTATTTTTTCCCGTCGGGACAAGATGGGGTTTTCTCGGAATAGGACAAGGAACGAGCGAAGAAGGAATAGATCTTTCTCGTATCAGGGGAATAAAACTCATAGATTGGCATTCCTTAATTCTTTTGTAAGACTTAGTCTTTGGGTTCAAGCAAAAGTATGCTGCCGCGTGACAATCAAAAAAAAGCTTAACCGACTCATTTTATTCTGGGGCACTAAACCTTCGAGCAAGACTTGGATCGTTTTACCGATTGGATATATGCTCATCCTGCAGGTTTTGACTGGCTTGCCCAAGCCCGAGAGCCTGAGAGATTTCGACTCCCACGAACTGATCGTACGATTGTCCGAGCAACTATTCGATTATCCGTTTTGGCTTCAGGACTTGAGTCACCTTCCTTTGTTCTGCGGCTTGGCTTGGCTTTGGTCATGGTTTCTCGGACCACCCTGCAGTCTTTCTTCCGCTCTAACGAACAAAGCGCTCCTGCTTTCACTCGGCTACGGTATTTTCAACGAACTCATTCAAGCCTTCATCCCGCAAAGATTTCCATCCATGGGAGACTTGGTAATGAATAGTTTGGGTGTAACCGTGGGAGTCTACCTTCATTCATTTCTTTCCAAAACTGCCCAAAAAAAGGCTGCGGCGTCTCCCGTCTGAATTTAGCTCCGCAAACAGGTTACGAACCTGAACGGAGAGCCTTTTCACGTTCAAGCAAAGTTGGGTGGGAGTAGTGAAAGGTGGTCATCATTGGATGCGGTAGTGGATGAGACAGGTTCTCTACGTATAATTTACGTAAAGCGGAAACCAAGGGCTCGGGACTACCGACGGCTTTTTTGGCAAAATGATCGGCCTCGAATTCGTGTTTGCGAGAAAAGTGATTGCTGATTGGACTCAGCCAGTATGTGAAAAAACCAAGGGCAAGGGAAAAGGCAACCAATACGGGAGCAAATGCCTGAGTCAGCGAAGCATCCAAGCCAAAACCTTCGTAAAACCAAGGGCTTTTCAGAAAATAGGACAGGATAAAAAAACCGCCAAGGCCAAGGAAGAAAGACAACGCCAGTCTCTTTGGTATGTGCCCTAACTTGTAATGACCTACTTCATGGGCCAGGACTGCCTCGATTTCTTCGGTCTCCATTTGTTCAATCAGGGTATCATACAGGACAATTCTCCTGAACTTCCCAAAGCCGGTAAAATAGGCATTCGAATGCCCTGAGCGCTTGCTTCCGTCAATGACCTCTATGGTCTGTGCCTTGAATCCGGTTTTGTCGGACAGGGCCATTAGTCTTTCCCTAAGCTCACCTTCCTCGAGGGGAGAAAGTTTGTTGAACAAAGGAATGATGAATTTGGGCCATAGAATCATGAGCAGCAATTGGATGCCGAAAAAGACAACGAAAACCCAAATCCACCAAGTATGAGGAAATGCAGTGGAAATCTCACGATAAAGCCAAATCATGAGCGCGAGCAAAAGAAAAGAGAACAAAAAGCCTAGGATCGAGCCCTTGACCTTGTCCGCAACCCAAAGGCCCTTGGTCGATTTATTGAAACCGAATTTTTCTTCGAGGGAAAATTGTTTGATCCAATCGAAAAAAAGACTTGGGATTTGTAGTACGGTGAGAAAGACAGTCACCACGAAGGCGCAAAGCCAAGGCGAGGACTGTAAAGAAAGCTCGGTTTTCCACTCCAAAAAGACAAATGGGAAAAAATAGAGAAAAACAACAACGAAGAGAACAAAACCAAACAGGTCCTCAACCGAAGAAAACTTGCTTTTAGCCAAAGAATAATCGGTGGCTTTGACCCAAGTTTTTCGATCCATCAAATTGCCTGACTCCGGTGGGGGATCGTCTCTCATTCTCAAAAAGTGACTTTCGTTGGCTTTTTTGAGAAAATATTCAAAGATAAGTTGAGCGAGCGCGGCACAAAGAACAATAATCTGTATTTGAGTTAATTCCATGGTTTGATGTATATGTAACATACTGAGTTTTCTTTGTCGACTGTGTTGAGACGACCCAGATTTACAAGGTTGCGAATTTCTTACGAAAAAATATATTACATCGAATGGCGGATAAAAATACCGGTCTAACTGAGATAAATGACGGCACCGAAATTTCCTTCGAGGATGCCCTTTCTCAATTGGAGGAAGTGATTCATCGCATGGAATCCGGAGAAAGCCCCCTCGAGTCCCTGGTGGAGAATTATGAATCCGGCGTTCGCTTGCTCAAATTGTGCCGAAACAAGATTGAATTGGCGGAGATGAAAGTGAAGAAAGTCTCCGCCAAAGATGGGAACCAAGAAGCTGAAAACTTCTCTCTATCAAATGAATAACAAATCAGAAATTTTGTCGGGTATATCAAGCCCTTCGGACTTGAAAAATCTGAGCGAAAAAGAAATCGAGCAACTTTGCGGGGAGATAAGAACGCGAATCATAGAAACGACTTCTGAAAACGGTGGACACGTGGGACCAAACTTAGGGGTCGTTGAACTGAGTATAGCCCTGCATCTTGTGTTCGACACACCTAAGGACTCCTTTTTTTGGGATGTCTCGCATCAAGGATACGTCCACAAACTTTTAACCGGAAGAAACGACGAACGCTTTGACAAAATACGTAAATCGGAAGGTTTAAGCGGCTTCCTGTCTAGAGAAGAAAGCCCTCATGACTCTTTTGGGGCCGGTCATGCGGGAACCGCCCTTTCTGCTGCTTTGGGCAGGTGCATGGCCCGTGACATTGACGGCGGAACGGAGCATGTGGTCGCGATTGCCGGAGATGCCGCTTTTACTTGTGGAATCACCCTCGAGGCTCTGAACAACATAGCCTGCTCAACCAAAAAGTTCATTCTTTTATTGAATGACAACGAATGGTCTATCGCCAAGAACGTAGGCGCCTTTTCAAAGTACTTCAACGAACTTATAACCAACCCCGTTTACAGTAGACTGCACAAAGACGCAGGTAAGTTTCTTTCCCTGTTACCTGGCGGAGACTCCTTGAGAAAATTCATCTCCAAGGCCAAAAGAGACACCAAAGAAATACTGGCCCCTTCGAGCATTTTCGAGAAACTCGGAATTCGTTACCTTGGTCCAATCGACGGCCATGACGTAAACGCCATGACGAGCTTTTTCGAGTTTGCCAAAACTTCCGACGAACCCATTGTCCTTCACCTTTTGACCCAAAAAGGCAAAGGTTTTCCGATCGCCGTCGAAGAACCCGAAAAGTGGCATGGAGCCGGTCCTTTCGATCTAAAAACAGGTGCCCCACCAAAATCGGAACCTGGCTCCCCACCAAAATATCAGGATGTCTTCGGGGAATGTCTTTCCAAAATGGCGATCAGCAATTCCAAAATCGTGGGTATCACCGCGGCCATGCCAAGCGGAACTGGGCTGGACTGCCTACAAAAGGAAATTCCCGACCGTTTTTTCGATGTGGGAATTGCCGAAGAGCATGCCGTTCTCATGGCAGCTGGAATGGCAACAGGCGGCATGCTTCCGGTCTGCGCGATTTATTCGACTTTTCTTCAACGAGCCTACGATCCGATCATCCACGACGTTTGCCTGCAGAAACTCCCGGTTACCTTTTGTCTGGACCGAGCTGGGCTCTCGCCCAACGACGGCCCCACTCACCATGGATTATTCGACTTATCTTACCTCCGGTGCATCCCCAATGCAATCGTCATGCAACCGAAAGACGAAGACGAACTGCAGGACATGATGGCGACTGGAATCGGGAGCGGCCTTCCCTCCTTCGTTCGCTATCCTCGTGGTGCGGGAACAGGAGTTTTCCGAAAGGAAAAACCGGCCGTTCTTCCAATCGGAAAAGCCGAGGTTTTAAGAGAAGGGAAAGGCTGTGCCATTTGGGCTCTAGGCAATTTTGTTCCCGTCGCTGAAAGAATTGCAGAACATCTTCACTCCAAGCATGGATTGAGAGTCAGCGTGATCAATGCCCGGTTCGTAAAACCCATCGACGAACAGCTTCTTTTATCTCAATTGGTTACCCATGATTCCATCATTACTCTTGAGGACAACGTCCTGAAGGGAGGATTTGGATCAGCAATCCTTGAAACCCTTGATCAAAATGACATCCTCATTCCTGTAAAAAGGTTTGGATGGCCCGATGAATTCATAGAACATGGAAACTCGGTTTCCGATTTGAGAAAAAATTATGGATTGGATGACGAAAGTATTATTTCTGATGCCGAAGAGTTTCTAAAACTAGACTCCGGATGCGGCGCATCCCTCATCGCATAATATACTAGTTGCCAATCCGTTTCAGAGCGTAAGGGCATCAGGGATTTCTGAAGTGTTCCCATTGGCTCGTCTCGTAATGAAAAATGAGGTCGGGCTCACCGCTCGGACCTTTCTTGAAGTATAGCCAATTCCCTGTTTTGTAAGAATAAACAAAACCTTCTCCCGACTGCGATTTCCAGTGACCTTGATTGGTCCATGTCCACCCCCATTTTTCAGTCCAAAACCAAAGGTCTTCGCCATTCTCGCTGGACTCAACGAAAATCCAATCCAAATCTTGATGGTAGGCCCATGAGTTTTCAAATAAGATCAATGAACCAAACCAACTCTTACCCCATTTCCCAAACTCTGCCTTGCTTGATGAATTCAACAGGGGAGACTGAACGGAAAGATCCAATGAAAACGTTCCCTCGAACCGATCGGAGTTGGCTCTCAAAACGATAAGGTTCGACCCTGAATGTCCCTTACCGGGAGTACCCTTGAGAAGATATGTGGATGAGTCAAGACGGGTAGCTTTGATCCAAGATGGAAGGGTTTCGGGAAAGACTATGACGTCTTGCGGACGGGTACCGGTAATTCGGACAGTGGTCGAGAATGGCTCGAATTGGTTTATTGAATTACTCTTGCTATCGGAGACGAGACGAAAGGTGTCTCCGAGCTCTACTATGGAGGTTGTAAAAGTTACGTCGGCCTTGCCGTAAAGCTCGGATTGGACAGACAAATCGATGGAGAAAGAACCTCCCGCGAGCCCACTTGGAATCATTCCCCAAATCACAACATCTCCATTTACACCCAAATCCGCACGAAGAAAACTGGGCAAAGAGTGAAGCTCAAGATCCAATGCAGCTCCAACAGGCCAAGGCCCCGAATTGAACTGATATTCGAAGTAACTGGAGGTTTCCGCAGTATGAGGAGGGTTGGGCCAAACCTTGGGCGAAAAATCTCCAGAACCGTACAAGGCAAGAAAAGAACGGAGGCTTTGACCGTCACCCGAAGATTCGTAATTAAAGTTTTGTCCCAACTTGCCTTTGGAGAGACCGGCCAGAAGAAAGTTGCTCTCGAAGACACTCGCTCCGCCTAAAAGAATGTCGTCTCCTGAGGCTCCGAAACGCATGCCCGAACCAAGTGACTTCAGGTCATGGTCGTAAAAGGCTGCAAAAGAATCCATGCCTCCACGAGCCAAATAGAGGTTCTCACTTCCAAGATCCATACCTCCATTAAATGAGCCTAGTACCAAAATCGTATCGTAAGAGACTACCAAGCCCCTGATTTCTTCCGTGCCACTTCCACCTAAGCCAACAAGGCAAAGACAGTTCCCCGACACAGATAATGAACCAAGAAAAACATCCCTCGCACCCTTGGATATTAGCTTATGGCTATCCCATTGAAATTGCTCGGAAAAAGTACCGCCCACAAGCAAACTCCCGTTCCGCCCAAAGCCGAAAAAATCGATTCCATCTCTTCCCACTCCTCCCCCCGATCGAAGAAACTCAAGTTTCCCGCTGGAAGTCAATTTCCCGACAAAGGCATCCGACAATCCCTTGGATACAAGTTCAAGTCCTCCCATCTTTGCAGAAGAACCAAAACTCCCCCCCACAAAAAGTGTGCCATCTGAAGAAACCTTCATAACGTTCGCTCGGTTGTCGGATGACCCAACCAAAGGCAAGAACCAATTGATCTGCTGAAAATCGAACGCATCGACGGACAGAACGAAACCGTCCGTGCCCCCGGATGATTTCTGCGAAATTCTCCCATATTGAAATGAGTCGCTGAAAAAGCCACTTAGCACGAGGGCACCGTCTATGGATTCCACGGAAGTGGATTTCTCATCACCGGCACCTCCAAAACTTTGCAGATTGAGCAAGTCCCCTTTTTGGCTCCAACTCACTAGAAATACGTCGTTTTGACCGGAACTTTCGATATCCAGGTAACCTACCGACAATTTCCCGGAAAAGTACCCCGTGATGTGGATCGTTCCATCCTTGTCCTTGGTTGATGCTACGGG
>TARA_B100001057_G_scaffold108542_2_pt1 | contig 21459 bp, 20 predicted proteins | sample TARA_B100001057 | Tara Oceans TARA_B100001057 (sample SAMEA2621839) | marine metagenome | biome: marine biome (ENVO:00000447); feature: surface water layer (ENVO:00002042); material: "saline water (ENVO:00002010), including plankton (ENVO:xxxxxxxx)" | depth 5 m
CTTAATTTTTATTTTATTTTTTATATTAAGGAAAAAAATTATTTTTCTGAAAATAAAATAATTAAAGTCCTGTCTATTTTGAATATTTTTGTGGAAATCATATGAATCTAATGGAACAAATTCATCTTTCAAATTTTCTAAATTATAAAAGTCAATATTTTTTTTTATTTTTAGAATTTGCTTAACGACACTCCATCTGTAATAATATGCTGGTAAGTAAATTGTTAACCAAGGTAAGATTAAAATTTTCCAAAATTTTTTGGAGAATTTTTTTTTATGAATTTTATTTAGATAATTGACTAAAGAATTTATGCTTCTATTTAATAAATTTTTTATATACTTATAATCATTATTAAAAACTTTTGGATTACTCCAAATGTTATTTATAATTAAATAATTATGAGAGTTTTTTTTATCATTGTCTTGATAACACCAATTGCCAGCCAAAACTTTCTTCTTATTTTTACAAAGTCCTAATTCTAATTTTGTTGAAATTAAACTAAATTCTCTAGGCATTAATAAATTAAATTAATGTAAATTTTTTAATCAGATCTTTTAGATCTAAAACGCTTAAAAATTCATTATTTTTTTCTGAATTATAATTAAAGTTTGATTTTACTTTTTTCATTTTTGCAAATTTCTTTTTAAACTTTTTCAATGTTTTTTGAGTATTATCAGGCAGAATTACGAAATATTTATTTATCTCGTAAGTAGTTTGACTATCAGCAACGGTTATCATTTCTTCATGAATTTTTTCACCTTTTCTAATTCCTATCACCTCAATTTTGTTTTTTGAATTAATCGCTTTGGCTAAATCGGTAACTTTATATGAAGGTATTTTGGGTACAAAAATATCTCCTCCTATTCCATTTTTAATTACCCATTCTACCATAGTTACTCCTTCCTCTAAAGAGATGTTAAATCTTGTCATGTCTTTGCTTGTTATAGGAAAAATCCCTGAGTTTGAAAGTTTCAAAAATAAAGGAACAACAGAACCTCTTGAACCAAAAACATTTCCGTATCTTACTACAGAAAATTTACATCTTTGCCCTGCGTAATTATCTGCTGCAACAAATAATTTATCACTACAAAGTTTTGTTGCGCCGTATAAGTTAATTGGTGCTGCTGCTTTGTCTGTAGATAAAGCAATAACTTGTTTAACATTATTGTCTAAAGCAGCCTCAATAATATTTTGTGCCCCTAGAACATTTGTTTTTACAAACTCAAAAGGGTTGTACTCAGCAACAGGAACTTGTTTTAACGCTGCTGCATGTATAATGATGTCAATGCCATTCATCGCTCTTGATAATCTTTGATAATCTCTTACATCACCAATAAAATATCTAATACATTTGAAATTTTTTTCGTTTAAATTAATGGCCATTTCTGACTGTTTTAGCTCATCTCGGCTATAAATAACTAATTTTTTAATATTTTTATATTTACCTAATAAATGCTCAACAAATTTTTTACCAAAACTACCGGTTCCACCTGTGATAAGAATTGATTTTCCGTTCATTTAATTCCTTGCTGTTTGTTAATTTTAATTTCTTTGCTTTCGATTTTCATTACTCTATCACAATAATCTGCGTTATCTAAATTATGAGTAATAATAACTACACAACATTCTTTGCTAATAGATTGCAAAATTTCTAATATATTTTTTTCAGTAATTTTATCTAAAGAACTTGTAGGTTCATCTAAAATAATTATATCTGGCGCTCTATAAAACGCTCTTGCTAATGCAAGTCTTTGAAGTTCACCGCCTGAAATTCTTGCACCCTTTTCACCAATAATCGTGTCTAATCCTTTTTCTAAAGATATAACAAATTCCTCAAGTTGTACTTTTTTTATACAAGATTTGACTCTTTCTACATCAATGTTTTTTTCCTCGACACCTAAAGCTATATTATTTTTTAGAGTGTCATCTAAAAGATAAGGAGACTGGGAAACAAAACTTGGATTAGAAAAATTGCTGATTATTTTACCCTCTGAGGGTTTTAAAAGACCTAAAATTAAATTTATTAGAGTGGTTTTACCCGCACCTGACTTGCCTAGAATTGCAAGCATTTCTTTATTGAATATTTCAAAGTTAAGATTTTTTAACGCCTCGGTTTCTTTATTCTCATATCTAAAGCATACATTCTGAAATGAGATTAGATAACTAAAGTTTGAATCATCATGATTTTTAATTTGAGTAATTATTTTTGGATTTCTATTATTGTCCAAAGAAAATTCTTTATAAATCCTTTCAATGGCATGATATCCAAATTTAATAATTTGAAATGATGTAAATATTTTATTTAACGATGGGATTATTCTTATTGTTGCAATTGAAAACAGTCCCATAATTACAATGATCTTATTTGCATTGTAGTCTACAAAATTTAAGAAAATTAATAAAAAACTTAACGAAATTACAAATCCTAGTTCTAGAAGATATTTGGGTACAGAATTTACTGTGCTTATGTAAGTAGAAATTTTATATTTATCTCTATTAGGAATAAAATATTTATTCACAAAATAATCTTTGTTGTTGAAAACTTTTATTTCTCTAATTGCGTCAAATGCTTGGGTCAAAAAAAGGAAACGTTTTTCATTAGCTTTGATTGCCTCACTTCCCCATTTTATTAAATATTTATTTGATAGAAGAAAAGTAATTAAAGCTAATGCAAATATGAAAGCTAAACATAATAAAAAACCTCGTGGTTCAAAAATTAATAAAACTACTAAAATTCCCAGTAAAACTAATATTTCAGTTAGAAAAATTAAAAAGGAGATCAATGTATCTTTAAATGAGTCTACGACGGTAACACAATTATTAATTAGGAAGGTAGAATTATTTCTTAAATGAAAATTAAAATCATTATTTAGATATTTATCAAATATACTACTAGATATTCTTGCGCTTATATTATTTACAACTTTAAAATTGAAAAAGTTAAACAGAAATAAAACAAAGTTTTTAATCAAAAATAGTCCAACTAAAAAGATTAGAATAATTGATAATAAATTTTTGTTATCAAAACCTCTAAAAAAAATTAGCAAGAATTCAAGGGGCTGGAAATAATTTTGGTCTAAATTTCCATCTAATAAAATCGTAAGGACAGGTAATATCATTGTTATCCCAATCATTTCAAGAAAAACAGAAATAATTGAAAATAAAAATATAAAACCTATTTTTAATTTTTCATTTTTATTTAAAACAAAATAAAACTTTGCTAAGTAACTCATTATGTTCAATTTTTGAACACAATATATATATTGCTACTAATTGCAAATAAATAATGAATTATTTTAAAATTTGATTTAATTTTGCTTATTTTACAAGCTTCTTTATAAACTTGTTTATTCTTTGATCGTCTTGAAAAATTTTTTTTACAATTTTTTTTGTTTCTTCAGGTTTGTATTTGAAACCTATTCTCATTATATCCATCCAATTCTTATTATTTCTTTTTCTGGTATTTTGTATTTTTTGAATTAGGGAATTGTAATAGGTAAAATTTTTTGTATTTTTTTTCATAATTTTTAAATATAAGTAATTTGTGAAAATAAGTGTAACAAAAAAAATTTCAATTGGTAAGAAAAAAAGACCATTAATTATTGCTGAAATTTCCGGAAACCATAACGGAGATAAAAAAAGCTTTTTAGCACATATTAAATCGGCAAAGAGAGCTGGCGCTGATTTAGTAAAAATTCAAACTTACGAACCACAAGATATAACAATCAAATCATATAAAAAAAAATTTAAAATTAAATATGGTATCTGGAAAAATAAATATTTATGGGAATTATACAAAAAAGCGCACACTCCTTTTGAATGGCATTACGATGCATTTAAATTAGCTAAAAAAATTAATATTCCAATTTTTAGTTCGCCATTCAGTGAGAGATCTTTAAATTTTTTATCTAGTTTTAATCCCCCGATTTATAAAATTGCATCATTTGAGATAACGGATTTAAATTTGATAAAAAATATTGCAATGAAAAAAAAACCTATTATTTTATCCACTGGCATGGCGAATCTTAAAGAAATACATGACGCCATAAAAATTATAAAAAAATATCATCAAAAAATTATAATACTTTATTGTGTATCGGGTTATCCAACACCAGAGAGTGAAAGTAATATTAATGGTATAAAATTTTTAAGAAATAAATTTAAAAACTTTTTAATAGGAATTTCTGATCATACAAATGATATTAATAGTTCTCTTGCCTCTGTAGCACTTGGAGCAAATGTAATTGAAAAACATTACAAAATTTCAAATAAAATTAAATCATTAGATAGTTCTTTCTCCGTTGATTATAATCAAATGCGTGAATTAAGAATTAGAAGTGAAAAAATTTATATTTCATTAGGAAATAAAATTAAAAAAATTAAAAACTCTGAAAAAAAATCAATTTTCCTCAGAAGATCAATATTTGCTAATACTGATATTAAAAAAGGTGAAAAACTGACAAAAAAAAATATAATTACTAAGAGGCCTAAAATTGGTATTGGAGCTGAGTTTTTTTTAAAATTAATTAATAAAAAAATTAGAAAAAATAAGAAAAAAAACGACCCTATTTATCTTGCAGATTTTTAAATCCTTTAAAAGTAGTCACTTTCAAAGAATAAGAAATGGTTGTTATTTGAAAAATATTATGTATTATGTTCAAAATTTGAACAAACTACCTATTGAAAAATATGAAAAAGTTTAATGATGAAGATAAGATCTATTTTGATTATATTAAAAGTTTAAAAAAAACTAAAGTTGACCCTATTGAGATGATTTATCATTTTCCAGTTTTTGTAGGTGACGTTAATTTAGCAAGATTCATCTCTTTTTTTGAAATGTTTAAAAAAGTTAAAGGTCTTAGTGGTCATATAGCTGACATAGGAACGTGGAAAGGTGCATCATTTTTCACATTTGTAAAATTCGTTAAAATATTTGAAAAGTATTCACAAACGCAAGTTTATGGATTTGATTGGTTCAAGGGTATGAAGCAAGGAAAAAATGATAATATAAAATATAATAATAAATATTTAGCAAATTATAAAAGTTTAAAAAAAATGATTAATCTTCAAAATTTACATGACATAGCGATTTTAGAAAAAATGAATTTAAATACTCAATTTAAAAAATACTTGGAAAAGAACAAATGGCTAAGATTCAAATTAGTCTTTATTGATTGTGGGAGTGAAAAAGTCTTACAAAATACAATTAAGCATATATGGCCAAAAATTGTACGAAATGGGATTTTAATTTTAGATCATTATAATAATCATGTTTCGCCCACTGAGAGTAAAATATTAGAAAAATATATCGGAAAAAATTTAATACAACAACTTAGTTTTGTTAGACAACCAACAGCTTTTATACAAAAAAAATATAAATAATGAAAGTCAAATTATATAGATCAGCAACAGTAGGATTAAATTTTAAAGATTTTAAAATTCTAACAGATCCTTGGCTTACCGATGGAGAGCATTTAGGTTCTTGGTTTCATTATCCAAAGTTTGATTTTGACTCTTATAGAGATGAGCTTAATTCGTATGATGCTATTTATGTAAGCCATATACATCCAGATCATTGTTCTTCAGAAACTTTAAAACTAATAGACAATAAAATTCCAATATTTATTCACTCATTTCATAGAAAATTTTTAAAAGGTAAGTTAGAAGGTTTGGGTTTTAAAGTAAATGAATTGAAAAACGGAGAACTGTTAAAATTTAATAAAGATTTAAATTTAAGAGTTTACGCAGCTGACAATTGCGATCCAGAATTATGTTATAAATTTTCCGGGTGCGCAGACTTAACAGCAAAGGAAGGGTCACAACAAATCGATACTTTATCAGTTTTTGAATATAAAGATAAAGTAATTGTAAATGTAAATGATTGTCCTTTCGATTTAGCTAAATCTACATTTAATGAAATAAAAAAAAATTACAATACAATCGATGTTCTTTTGACCGGTTATTGCGGCGCAGGTCCTTATCCACAATGCTTTGATAACTTAAACGCAGAAGAAAAAAAACAGGAGGGATTTAAAAAAGAAAAATTTTTTTTAGATCAGGCTATAAAATTTGTAGATGAGCTGAAGCCATCTTACATTCTACCTTTCGCAGGTACTTATACTTTAGCTGGCAAGCTCTCTAATTTAAATCATTTAAGAGGGAACCCTTCTATTGATCAAGCATACGATTTTTTTGATGATTTTTTCTCAAAGAACGAAAATTATAAATTTATAAAAACTATGAGACTTAACCCTGGACAATCCTTCGACCTAAATAAAGAAATTTCTGATGGTGTTTATGTTAAAAGAGATGAAAAAAAATATTCAGAATATATAACCAAAGTTTTATCTAGTAAAAAATTACATTATGAAAATAATGCTTATCCTAAATTTGATGATATACTTGATCTTACTAAAAAAGCTTCTGAAAAATTTTTAGAAAAGAAACTATTGAATAATGTAAAATTTAAATCAGATATTATATTTAACATTGAGGATAAATATATTAAAGTTGACAAAGAAACTAATGAAGTAAATTCAATTCAAAAAGAAGAGTTAAAAAATAATTACATTATTTTTAAAATTGATATCAGATTATTTGAACTTTTGCTGAAAGGACCAAGATATGCCTCTTGGAATGACGCTGAAGGAGGTTCTCATTTAACTTTTTTAAGAAAACCTGATGTGTTTGATCGTGGACTTCATCAATTGTTACAACATTTTCATAATTAAATGATTAAGAGAAAACAAAATATCCAAAGAGATTTCTTAGATTTGGGTGTAATTGATCCTAAAAACAATTTTAAAAATAATGACTGTACAAAAATTTTGTCCTCATTACATAAAAATTTTTTACTAGGAAAAAATATATTCAAAACGGAAAAGCAATATAATGAAAATCAATCAAGTATTGGAGTAAATCCTGAAATAAGTAAAAATAACTTTGCTCTTGATGTTAATTTAGATTTCATCGAAAAAAACAAAAATTTAAAAAAAACTTTAACAGATATTTTAGGTAAAAATTATAAGATCATACTCAAAAAATTTGTTGTTCAAGTTCCTGAAAGATGGATACCTTTATGGGTAAAAAAAAAGATAAAAAAAGAAATTAATCCTAACTTAAATAGATATATTTTGCCAAAGTATCAGAAGTTGACTTATTTTAGAGGTGTTGATTATCATATGGATTTAATTGAACATAAAAAAGAAAAAGTAAAATTTGTCACTTTGTATATTTATTTAAACAAAGTTGGAAAGGGAAATTCCCCATTAAATATTCTAGAGAAAAGTTTTAAGTTTGGAGCAACAAAATTTCCTCATAATTTAAAGAAACTTTCACAAAATAAAATTATTTATAATAATGAAATATTTAATAAGAAAGTTCTTTTGGGAGGTGTTGGAAGTTTCTACATATGGAGTTGTTTAAATTTACACGGCGCTGAAGAAAATAAAAGTAGTATCCCGAGAATTTCTTTAAGATATAAAATAAAATCTAAGAATTTTAAATCCAAGAAAAATTTGATTGATAAGCTTTTTAAAAAAATTAATGGTTCAGCTTATTTAGATAAAGCTAGAACAGATGTGAACGAAAAAAACTTTAGTATCATAAAAAAGAGAGTAGAAGGAAGATCATTAATTTTTAAATAATCCAAGGATATATGTTTAAAAATAAAAAAATTATGTCAACTATTCTTGATGATAAAAAACTAAATTTTACAAAAACAAAAAAATTAAATGACTTAAATTGGGACTCAATGGCAATGCTTGGATTAATATCGATTATTGACGAAAAATTTAATAAAAAAATTAATCCAAATGATATTAGAAAATTAAAAACCTTAGGTGATTTGGATAATTTTATAACGAAAAAAACAAAATGAATGTTTTATTTATTGGTAGTTCAAGTTTTATAGCAAGTCTTTTAAAAAATAAAATTAAAAACAATATTTTTAGTATTACCTCTTCCAAAGAAAAATCTAAAAATACCTTTAATATAAAATCCTATGATGAAAAAAATATATTAAAGGCTTTGGATTATTTTAAAAATAAAAATATTTTTTTTGACAACGTAATTCACTTTAACGGGTTTCATAAAATGTCGCTATTATCATTTTTTAATGAAAAATTATTTGATGAGATAATAAAGAAAAATTTTACAATTCCAATGAAAGTAAATTCACTTATAATTAAAAATCATCTTTTAAGAAAAAATTGTTCAATAATTTTAATTTCTTCAATAGCTGCCGAGCTAAGTGAAATAGGAAATGCATATTATTCGCTAGCCAAAACATTATTGAATAAATCAATAAATATTCTCTCGAATGAACAAAAAAATAAATATAGATTTAATGCTGTTTCATTGGGATTGGTAAAAAATAAATTATCAAAAGAACTTATAAAAAATTTACCATCGAATTATAAAAACAAAACAAATTTTGTTAAAAACGAAATAATTATAAAAAAAATTGAGAATTTATTAAAAAACAAAAAAATTAATAAAAAAATTGTCAAAATTCATGGAAGCTACAAAGTAAGATAATGATAAATATTAAACATATATTTTCAACTGTTCCAAAAACAATTAAAAAAATTAATGGTTTTAAAAATAAAAAAATTATCAAATATTCTGGATTTAAAAAGGTTCATATTTTAAGAAAAAAAACTACTTCAGATTTAGTTTTTTTTTGTGTAAAAAAATTTTTTCAGAAAACAAAAATTAAGCCCAATAGAATTGATGCCCTAATATACTCGTCTCATTCTAGAGATTTAGAAATGCCAATATTTTCAGCTTCAATTCAAAATAAATTTTCATTAAGAAACAATATATTATGTTACGATTTACCGAATAGCTGTTCGGGATTTACTAATTCTTTAATTCACGCGTATGCTTTAGTAGCTTCAGGATTAGCAAAAAATCTTTTAATAATATGTGCTGATACACATAGTAAAATAAGCACAGATAATAATCTTAAGAATATTATTGGTGATGCTTGCTCATGTATTTTCGTTGAAAAAAAGATTAGTAATTCATTTTATTACGATATTGGAGTAGATGGAAAAAATAATGATATTTTAAAAATTGAATCGAAAAATAGAAATAAAAAATTGAATATGGATGGTTTGAAAGTTTTAGAATTTGCAATTAAACGTGTTCCTGAAACTATTTCAAATGTTTTAAAAAAAAGTAAGTTAAATTTATCAAATATTGACTATTATTCTTTTCATCAACCAAATAAATCTATTCTGGATCACTTAATAGGTAAATTACAACTTAATAGGGATAAAATGATATCAACGTTTGATTTTGGAAACACAAGCTCACCATCTATTCCCTTGGCTTTATCAAAAATGTTTAAAGAAAAATTTATATCTAATAAAAAATTTATCTTTTGCGGGTTTGGTGCTGGATTACAATGGTCAACAGTAATAACAACATTAAAAAAAACATTTGTGCATAAGATATACTATTTGTGAAATTAATTTTTGAAAAAAAATTTACTATAAAAGACACAAAATCGTACGCAAAAAAAAGCGGTGATAAAAATAGAATTCATATTAATATAAATGTTAAAAAATTCACTAATTTCAAAAAGCCAATTATTCATGGATGCTTTATTATTCAAGAAGTAATTTCTAAAATAAAAAAACAGAAATTTTTCGAAAAAAATCTTATAGATAATTTGCAAATTTTTTTTAAAGAGCCTATTTTTGTAAATGAAAAAATATCTGTATACCTAATTAAAACTAAAAAGAATTCGATAAAATTAGGTGTATATTCAGGTATAATTGAAAAATTACTAATAAATATTGAAATTAAAAAACATAAAAAAAACCAAGATCTAGTTTTTGAAAATATTACAAAAAATGAATTTTTTAAAGAGTTAAGAAATATTTCGAAATTTGCGGGAAATTACCAAAAAAAAAATAATATAATTTCACAAATTGAGATAATTAAGACTGAAAAAAATTCAAAATTAAGGAAAATTAAAAAAATAAATAATAATCTTTTTGAGCTCATTATAGAGAGTAAAAATTTAAAAACTTCGACGAAATTTTTAAGTCCTTCATTAAATTTTTTCGATAAAAAAGTTTATTTTGATAGAAAAATAAAAGAAATAGAAATTTTAAGTAATGAAAAAAAGATACTTATCATAGGCGGTAGTTCTGGACTTGGTAAAATTTTAACAAAGTTTCTATACACAAAAAAGCTTGATGTTACATTTACTTTCAACAATAATTTAAAAGATGCTAAGAAACTTTGTAAAGAATATAAAAGATTAAAATGCTTTAAATTTAATGAAAAAATTTTAAGAAGGAATAGCATTAAACAAAAATTAAAAATATTTAATTATATTTACTTCTTCCCTACTCCAAAAATTTTTGAGATTTCAGATGATTATTTTGAAACAAAAAATTTACTAAAATTTATAAATGTTTATTCAATTTTTCTTAAAAATATTATCAATTGTTTGACTTCTGATAAAAAGTATAAAATATATGTTCCATCTAGTGAAATTGTGAATTCGAAACAAACCAAATTCTTTAATTACAAAATGGGTAAAATTATTCAAGAGAAACTTTGTCAATTCATTAACCGTAAATCAAAAAATATAATCATACATAATCCAAGATTGGGAATTCATTATACAAGGAAAACATTTCATTTAATGAATAATAATTTCAATTATAATAATTTTTTAAATACTGCTATAAAAATTTTAAAATGAAACTAAATTATCAAAATATTTTAAAGTCTTCTTACACGCATTTAAAAAACATTAGTGATAATATTAAAAAGAAGTTTTCACTTAAATTAACAGTTAAAGGATATAAATCAGAATTCGACTCTGTTGATATAGTAAACTTTTTTTCCATTCTAGAAAAAGAACTTAAGAAAAATAAGGCAAAATCACCAAATTTTTTAGATGAAAAATTCTTTTTTAAATTTCAGGATATAAGTTTTTCAAAGCTAGTAGAACAAATTAGAAAAATAAATGAAAAATAAAATTGACCTTCTAATAAATTCTGACTTTACCGCTTCACAGTTTATTTCAAATCTTAATAAATCTTTAAAAAAGACAATTAATTTAAAAATCAAAGCTAATAATCAGGATAATTTAAATATATGTATGATAGATACAAAAAGTCATATCAATAAAACAATCATTTTTTTATCTCAAATTGAAAAAACATTTTCAAATTTTAAAAGATTTGAAGTAGAAGGAAAAGTGATTCAAAAAAAATTTGAAAGTGAAATTTCATCATTTGCCAAAAAAATTGAATTACTCTCAAAAAAAAGTCAAAAAATAATTTTCTTTTTATGGCCAATGGATACAAAAGATATTTATTTCGGAAACTACAATTTTAAAAAAAATGGAAAAAACTGGTTAATAAATTTTACCAATGTTTTTTTAACATCAAAAGTTTCAAATCTAGATAATATCATAATTGTCGATCCAAATTATAGCTTGCTAAAAAATAATAATAAAATTGAAATTTTTAACCACAAAACTAAATATCTAACAAATAATAATTATGATTTTGAATACATAAACTTTCTTGCAAATCATACTTCTAAAATTTTAATTGATATAATTAATTACAAAAAAATAAAATTAATAATATTAGATTTGGATAATACTTTGTGGGGAGGAGAAGCAGGTGAATTAAAACCTGAAAATTTGGAACTTGGTCCGAATTCTATCAAAGGTAACATTTTTAGTGACTTTCAAAATAGATTGAAATTTCTTAAAAATAGTGGGGTGTTGTTAGCAATTTGCAGTAAAAATGATTTAAACAATATTAAAAAAGTTTTTGTCAACAATAAATACATGTCGCTTTCTTTAAAAGATTTTTCTTCAATAAAAGTAAACTGGGAGTCAAAAAATAAAAATGTAAAAAAAATAATTGATGAATTAAACCTCAGAGCAGAAAATTCGTTATTTATCGATGATAGTAAATACGAGAGAAATATAGTCAAATCTGATGTTCAAAATATAAATATTTTTCCTTATCCTGACAATATTTTAGATTTAAATAACACTTTAAATAATTTTCCTCTTTTATCGATAATTAAAATTACAAAAACTGATAAATTAAGAACTCTTTATTATAAGCAAGAGAAAAGCAGAACTAAAGAGAGGGAAAAGTATTTTAATGATAAGAGGTGGATTAGTAGTCTAAACATCAAATTAAAAATAGACAATCTAAAAAACTTTGAGAGAGCGGAAGAAATGTTTCTAAGAACAAACCAATTTAATACAAGTCATCAAAGATTAACAAAATTGAATATTTTAAATTTTATTAAAACAAAAAATAATAAAATTTATGAAGTATCAATGAAGGACAAATTTGGAGATTATGGAATTATCGGATTAATTTCAGTTACTATTTTAAAAAAAAAATTTATTATAAAACATTTTTTACTCAGCTGTAGAGTATTTGAAAGAGGAGTTGAAAATGATATTTTAAATTTTCTTAAAAAAGATAAAAATTATAAAAATAAAAAAGGCATTATAATAATTAACCGAAATAAAAAAAATTCTTACGTGCAAAATTTATTAGATAAATCTAAAAATATTAAAAAACTCAACTCAAAGGAATATCTTATTCAATAACAAAGCGATTATCTTTCCTAAGTTCCTTGATAATAAATTTTGTGGTGGAAGCAGCATTCATAGAAAATATCGGAATATTTAAATTGTTTTTTTTATAAAGTATAATTTTATTTTTTTTAAGTTTTCTTAAACATTTGCTCCAATTGTTTTCTATCCCTTTTTTTCTTGCAAAATATAGAAAAAAATTTCTTATTTGTTTATTTTTTTTGTCAAAAACTTTTTGTTTTAACTTTATATATTTTCTATACGGAACTTGTAATTTTTCTTCTGGATAATGGCAAATTGTTGCACCCTCAATAAATTCACTTCCTATAGATAGATTTCTTACATGATTATTTTCACATAACCATTCCCAAGTAGAATTTTTACCAAAACTTGAGGGAGATTCATGATCTGGTATTTCTTTAAATTTTGGACCTAAAACTGATACAGAGTGAATTGGATGAATAGTTCTTTTTTTTGAAATTTTTCTTAAATATTCAGTCAAATATCCGGACTCGCTTGGAGTTTCGTTGCATTTCCAAGAAATGCTTTTTTTAAAGTTAAAAGTTGGAACGATATATGTTTTTTTACTTCCAATACAAAAATTTAAAACCTCCCAAAATTTATCTACTTTTACTTTAAATTGATAAAAAGAAAGCAAATCAGGATGAATTATAATAAATTCCTCTTTAAATTTTAAATTCTTAAAAAACTTATAAAGTTCATTTTCACCGAACATTTAAATTTCTATTAATTTCTTTTTTAATAATAAATTACAAATATTAATTGTAAATTTTAAGTTTTTTTTAATCAAAACTGAAATTTCGTTTATATTATTTTTTCCATCTGCATATTGTAAAAAATCCATAATACTTTCCGAAAAATAATTTGTATCTTTTTTTGATAAAGTTGGATAAAGTTTTCTTTTACTCATGTGAGGTTCACATAAAATTTTATTTTTTGGGTAAATTTGCTCTAGTATCAAGTTAATTGCTTTTTTAGCTACCTTAAAACCTCCCATTAAACCTCTTGTGGTAACTAATTTAAAATCATCCAGTGAAGTATGATATTCAGGGTATTCTGCATATTTTGTTCTGAATATTGATGCGATTGGTAGGTCTATTCCAGGAGAGTTAAATTGTCTTTCATCAGAGCCTCTTTTCAAAAATGAGTACCTTTTATAATTTATATTCAGACTTTTATAAGCTGATTTCAAGGCTTTATCTGAAATAGAATTAGAATATTTAGAAAACATGCACGAGTGCATTCTTTCATCACCAATACAACTTAAATTATACCCAGCGATTACATCTTTTTTTAATTTTTTCAGATTTTTACTTAAATAACTTATTGATCCTATAGTTTCTGGTATGAAAATAAATCTTAGAGTTTTCTTCAAATTTTTTATTTTCAAAAAATATTGAGCTAAGGTCATTGACACAATCGGGCCTGATAATTCATTGTTAGCCATTGATGGATGGCAAATATAAGTTGATATAAGTATTTCTTGTTTTGATTTTCCAGGTACGACTAATTCACCATAATTGAGATTTCCTCTTTTGTTAAATTGAGATTTAATCACAACTTTAAATTTATCGGAATCATAGTATTTTTTCTTTATTTCTTTTTTTTGCGACTCAGTTAAACAAAACCCCCAATATTTTTTATAGTAAGAAGTTACATATGGTATTGCGTTTGTTTGATTGGGTAAAGAATGAAGACGTTTAAATAATTCTCTTTTACTGAAAAACTTATTTACTGAAGTGGAATAGCCTACGATATGAAGATTGTTATTTTTAAAGTCTAATATTTTTTTTTTGTTCTTATCTAAAATATATGCTTTGCTAATATTCCATTCTGGTGGCACTTTCCAATCAAAAACGTTTGTATTTGATTTTATCTTTATTATCCTTAATTGTGGAATTTTATTTTTAATAATCTTGAGTGTGTTTAATGTACCATTTCCAGTTATACTTCTGTTTAATGGATAAATTTTTTTCTTCGCCAATAAAAAATTTTTTTTAAGAATTTTCAAATCTTCCATAATTTTATTTTTTTAAAATATTTTCATAAAGTCTCTTATTTATATAAATAGCATCAACAAAATCGGTAGAGCCCCATTTTGGATTCTTGTAAATCATTGATATATCCCAAAAATTAAAATTTTTTCTTAATATTTTCTCAAATTCATAGAATGAATTTATTTTTTCATAGTAATCAATGAAATTTATTTCCACTATCAAAATTGATGTTTTGGAAAGAATTTTTTTTGCTCCTCTTAAAACATTTAAATCACAACCTTGTGTATCAGATTTAAGAATATCAATTTTTTTTATTTTTTTATTTTTACAATAATAATCTAAAGTTATTTGAGGAACATATGTTTTTATATTATTTTCTTTTAAGAATTTTTTTTCCTTTCTAAATTTTTTCATCTTAACAAAAAGTTTTGATTTAAAATTTATTTTTAAGAGACTGCTTTGAGAAGGATCTTGATGTAGATAGAATGGTACTTTCTTTTTTTTATCTCCTATAGCAACTGGATTTATCAAAATTTTAGAATTTTTCCTATATTTATTTTTTACGTAATATAGATGAGGTAATAAATTTTTATTCGCTTCAAAAGAATGAATTGTACATTTTTTGAAATTTTTGACCATTTCAACAATTGTTTGTCCCTCACATGCACCAATATCAAAAATTATAGGGTTATTTTTTATTAATTTTTTTATCACTTTATTTCTTTGGAATAAATCTACAAATCTTTTATTATGCATTGTAGACGTTAAATCTCTTATTTTAATTTTTTTCATATTTATTTTCTAAAGCTAATCGTAGAATTTCCTTTTAATTTTAAATTAACAATATCATCTTTATTTAAATTATTTATGTTCTCAAAAACTTCCTCAAAATATTCAAAATATTTTTTTAAAATTTTATCTGAATGGGAAATACTGGAATAAACTATATTGTTTGCCAGAAAACCTTTTTTTAACATTTCTTGAGTTATGAAATTTTTATAAATTTCATGGTATTGACTTTTGAACTGAAAATTACATAGCGATGGAATGCCTTGAACTTTAATGATTATTCTATTTTTTTTAGCAATTCTTTTCCAAAAATTCATAATTTTTTTTCCTTTTTCGGAGATTTTTTTCCATGACTGAGTTTTTTCCATAATTTCTAGGGTTTTTAGAGCTGCTACAGGACCTACTCTTTCTGTCCAAAACGTTGAGCTAATGAAGGTTTTTTCTTTCATATTCATTAAATCTTTTTTTCCGACGATAGCAGTGATTGGATAACCGTTGCCCAGTGCTTTACCAAATATCGCAATATCAGGAATTACTTTGTATTTTTTATAAATTCCTCCAAAAGTTTCTCTAAATCCTGTCGTGCACTCGTCAAAAATTAAAACTATATTGTTTTTCGATGCGATTTTTCTAACCTCATTTAGATAGTTTGCTATGGGTTTTTCATTTCTTTCGACTTCCATTTTAATAACTCCAATATCTTTATTTTTTGATATTATATTTTTTAAACTATTCAAATTATTATACTCGAAAGGTATGATTGAATTTAATAGTGACTTAGGTACTCCTGTTGAAGTATAGAATGGCAATTGTTCTTTTTTAATTTTTTTTTCGTTAGATTTTGATGCAGCTAGATACCAGTCGTGCCAACCGTGATAACCACAAACAGCAATTTTATCTTTACCAGTGTAAGCTCGTGCTAGTCTGACTGCAATTGCATTTGCTTCACCGCCTGTTCTTGAAAATAAAACCTTTTCAGCCCATGGATTAATTGAAATTAATTTTTCTGCTAAAAGAACTTCCTCAAATGAGTTTAAAGTAGAGATATTTCCATTTTTTAAACTTGAAATTACACTTTTATTAATCGCATCATTAGCGTAACCTAAAATATTAGTTCCAGCGCTCATTATAGATAAATCAAAAAATTTTTTATTATCTAGCGACCAAACCATACAACCTTTTGCTTTCTTAAAATATGTAGGCCAAAGACTTGGTGAATAAAGATTGGGGTGTTTAGAAATCATTGAATTTTGACCTGGTATAAATTTTTTTGCTTTTTCCCAATATTTTTCTTTTAAGGAGGAAGATTTATAATTTCTTAAAATATTTCTATTAGTCATTAAATGCTCATTATCCAAACAAAACCTCAAAGCTGACCCCCATTTAAAATTTTTATCTCTTTTAAATTTTTTAAAAATTCTATTTAAAACTTTAAAATCTTCTTTAGTATCCAATGTCCATCTAAAGTGAGAATAGTCTTTATTATTCTCATAACTAAATTTTTTAATTTCATCACTCTCTTTCAAATATTTGGTTACATGTTCTTTTTCTTGGTTCGTTTTAGATTTTTTCCACGCTTGAGTTAATGCTTTCATTGAAAAAATTTCTATATCTAAACCGTCTGGATATGTTGGGTTCAAAGTATTGCTAACATAATCGTATTGATGATTTTCTTTTGAAAATAATAAAATTTTTTCTAATAATTTAATATCTAGAAGAGGGCAATCTGCTGTTATTCTTATAATCTTATCTGCAGAATATTTTTTAGCCGTTTTATAAAAACGATCTAAAACGTTTTTTTCACTTCCTGCAAAATAATTTAAATTATTATTTTTTAAATAATTTAATAATTTTTTTTGACTTGAGTTTGATGGAATAGCAAATACCACCGATCCTATTTTTTTAGAATTTAAAAGTTTTTTTGCCAAAATCTCAATAACAGATTGATTATTAAATTTTTTAAAAACTTTATTAGGTAACCTCTTAGAGTTAAGTCTTGCTTGCACTATTGTAATTATTTTCATATAGCTAAATCAATTTACTCCAATTAGATGGATCTAAAAGTTTCCTATCTTTACATTTGATTTTTGGAAATGAATATCGTTTTTTTATTTTTCTAATTTTTAATATGTCTTTCAATTGATCGGAGCTTTCGAAACCTAAAATAATTTTGTCTATAATTTTATTATTTTTAACAAATAATAATGCAGCAATTTTTGGCTCTATTTGATTTTTTTGGCACCATTTAAACCATATGTCGAAATACCTTTTCCATTTTGAAAATTTTTTTGGTCTTTTTATTCTTGTTAATAATCCTTGTAAAAACACTGACCTTATTTGAATTTTAATTTTTTTTCTTTTAAGAAGAGGCAAAATTTTTTTCGCTTCTATATCTCTATCAAAAACGTTGTATGGAACCTGTATTACATCAGGCCTCCAAAATTCTAGTATCTTATTTACTTCGTTTGATCTGTATAGAGAAATACCGATATTTCTTACAAGGCCTTTTGATTTAATCTTTTTAAGAGACTCTAAATATTTTCGTTTATTTAGCTCGACAAAATTTTTATAACTATGAATAAGCAATGTATCGATTTTTTTAATTTTTAGATCTTTTATTGCTTGAAAAATTAAATTAGTAATTTTTTTTTCAAGATTTTTTGTTTTAATCGATAAAATTGGAAGTTTTGTTGTTACTTTAAATTTTTTAATTCCTATTTTTCCAAGTTCTTTATGAGCGTTCCCGTATGAAAAAGCTGTATCTATATGGAGTACCTTATTTACTTGTGCGCTTTTAATAAGTTTACTTTTTTCGTGAAAATTAAAGTTTTTTATAACTCTATTAACACCATAATTATTAATAAACTGAGCTGTACCTATTGAAATGTTCATTTAAAGAATTTTTTAATAAGATTAATTACTTTATTTTGATCGGATAGTTTCAGTGCTGCATGCATTGGTAAGGATAAACAATTTTTAAAATAATGTTCTGCATTAGGAAAATTTTTGCTTTTAAATCCTAATTTTTCATAAAATGGGTGAGTATGAATTGGTATGTAATGAACATTTGTTTGAATATTTTTTTTATGGAGATATTTAAAAAGATTATCTCTAGTTAATCCTTTTTTATTTTTAAATATTTTAATTATAAATAAATGGTATGAAGAATAAAATCCTTTTTTATTTGAGAAAAATTCTATTGGTAGATTTTTAAGTTTCTTTTGATAATTTTTTGCTAATTTATTTCTATACAATATCCATTTGTTAATTTTTTTGAGTTGTGATATCCCCAAAGCACTTTGGATGTCATTTAATCTATAATTAAAACCAAGATCTTTACATTCGTAATACCAATTTGCTTTATTTCTTTTATTCAGAAATTTTCTTTCCTTGGTAATTCCATGAGATCTATAAAATTTAAGTTTAAAGTCAAGCTCTTTGGAATTTGTTAACGCGGCACCGCCTTCAGCGGTTGTCATAATTTTAACAGGATGGAAACTAAAAATTGTGATATCGCTATATTTACAGTTTCCAATTTTTGAACCATAATATTTTGCTCCCACTGCATGTGAAGCGTCCTCTACAATTTTAAATTTATATTTTTTTGATAATTTATGTATTTCTTTCATTTCACATGGTAAACCAGCAAAATGGACTGGTATCACAACTTTCGGTAGCTTTTTTTTCTTGTGAGCGATTTTTAATTTTTTTGATAATGAGTTTATATCTAAATTATAAGTTTCAGAATTTATATCTACTAGATCGATTTTTGCTCCACAGTGCAACGCGCAACTTGCGCTAGCAACAAATGAATTAGTACAAGTCCAAACATGATCTCCCTTTTTCACTCCTAAGGCTAAACACGCTAGATGTAATGCACTAGTAGCGCTATTACAAGATGTTGAATATTTTGCATTAAATTTTGAGCTTAATTTCTTCTCAAATAAGATTGATTTCGGTCCTTGAGTTAAAAAATCTGATTTTAAAACCTGATTAACAGTTTTAATATCGCTAGGTGAAATTAATTGTCTACTATATCTAATCATCATTTTAATTTACTTTAAACGGATTTATCCATTTTCTTCTTATTAAATTTTTTTTCTCCCACATTTTGATGTATTCATTCACAAAAATGAATGGCATTTTGCATCTTTCAGCTAAATCAAAAATAGAAATCCTGCCATCAGCTGAGGCTGAGATTAATGATTGTAGAACATTAATATTTGCTGCTGCTTTTACACAAGCTTGTTTCATGTCTTTGTTTTTAATGTACTTAAATAAAGTTTTGTATTCTTCATCTTCCGTGGAGTCTTTCCAAACTCTTGGGGCTATATATAAGTTTAATTTTGGATGAGAAAGTTTTGGTAAAACTTTAAATTTTGAAAAAAAAAGTGAATTATTTTCTAATATATAAATAAGTTCTTGAAAAATGTCGCAAGTCTCTTGAAAACTTTTTTTATCTACATTTGCTATATTGTCTTTTGAAGAGTGGTAATTTTTATGAGGCCACCTGTAAAATGAGCCACACGGGACATTAATTGCAACATTATCAAAAGCAATTTCATCTGCACCAATAATTCCTCTAAAATCTACAATTTTACTTTTTTTTCTAAAATTTAAAACATGGCTAAAAGCTTTATCTACAAAATTATGCTTACTTGCTGATCTTGCATAAACCATATTACTTTTTACTGCTGAAAAAGAGGTCATAATCGCGTTTTTTATATTTTCTTTTTGGGAATATTTGCTCGCAAAAAAAACACTTCCTACTATTTCTGGAGCAGCTAAAGCTGCATAACTCAATTTAGTTTTTTTTGTTAATCTTTTGATTACCTCAAAAGCAGCAATACTTCCGACAATGCCATCATTAGCTTGGTACGGATGGTCAAAATGAGAAGCTAGTAATAAAGTATCCTTAATATCTCCTTTTTTTTTATAATAAGCACACAGCATGTTTTTTTTTTGCAATCTAGTTTTTATTGAAACTTTATAATTTCCCTCAGGTAATTTAATCACTTTATTATATGGTAAAGAAAACCCCCACTCACCAATATTTTCTCTAAATTGATTTCTGTAATGGAACAATGTTTCGGTTGGTCTTCTTTTGTCATAATTTAAATGTTTAATAAGGTCTTTTTTTTTAATTTTTCCAACGAAAGAACAACTATTAGCCATTACTTCTATTGGATTTCTAAAATAATTTGCAATTATTTTACCTTTGGGGGATTTTAATTTTGCTTCATCTACTTCCCAGGCAAGTGGTACTGACCAATACCCAGCTTTAAGATCTTTATTAAATACTAATATTCGTGAACCCTTATAGAAAGATCTTAAAAGTTTATAAGCTTTATGAATGCCGCTATTATTTAAGTATCTATCAATTGGAACCAATATTTGAAGTATCTGAAACCAATTAAGATTTTTTTTATACATTGTTCCTTTGTTTTTGATAATGGAATTTTAAGTAACTTAATGAGTAATCGTCAAATAAAAAACTTTTTTTAAAACTTTCATTTTTTTTTTTTATTTTACCCTCTAAAAATTTATATCTAAAAGTTTCAATACTTTTATCTTTTGAATAATCTTGAAGATCAGTTCTCCAATTTACTTTTTTATTATAACCCTGCTTTATAAATTTAAAAATATTCGATATATCATTTTTTTTTATGTCGTATTTAAGTTTATAATTCATAGATTGCATCTCATTTTGACATAAAAATTCGATTGACTTTACTTCGTATTTTGACAGATATTTTTTCCACTTATGCATTGGTTTATTATTTAATTTTGGGAATTTTGTGCTGAAAGAAGAGTGTGGTATCCAATTTTTTTTAGTCACAAAATCATAATATTTTTTTGGATCAACCATATTTTTATTAAAATTAATTTGCAAAAATTTACAAATTTTTTTTAAATATTGATTTGGATTTGTAACTAAATCTTCATATTTAATTATCATCAATCTTTTTTTAAAAATTGGTAAACTTAAAAAATAATTTGATAAAATAATGTATTTTCTGAAATGTCTACAAAAACTCAATAACTGAACT
>TARA_B100001057_G_scaffold501291_1_pt1 | contig 21456 bp, 13 predicted proteins | sample TARA_B100001057 | Tara Oceans TARA_B100001057 (sample SAMEA2621839) | marine metagenome | biome: marine biome (ENVO:00000447); feature: surface water layer (ENVO:00002042); material: "saline water (ENVO:00002010), including plankton (ENVO:xxxxxxxx)" | depth 5 m
GAAAAAAAAAGCGCACAGGAGCAAAAAAAAGGTGAATGCGGCTTGCCGCCACCCAATCGGTTTAATGATCGTGACGTCTTCTCTTTTACCTCGCGTCAGCATGAATGCCTATGCGGGTCGAAGAGTAGGAAAAAGAATGGTGTCACGAATGTTCGACGCCTTGGTGAGGAAGATCACCAACCGGTCAATCCCCAAGCCCATTCCTCCTGCGGGGGGCATCCCATGCTCCAGGGCGAGAAGGAAATCATCGTCCAATTCTTGCGTTTCCTCTCCTACCTGCTTCATAAAGGCTTCTCTCTGAACAAAAGGATCATTTTGTTCGGAATAGGCGGGAGCAATTTCCTGCCCGTTGATGCAAAGTTCGAATACGTCGATGGTGCTCTCGTCGTCTTCGGTGATCTTGGCGAGGGGACAAAGTTCCCGAGGAATATGAGTGACGAAGGTGGGTTGGATCAGGGTGTGTTCGATGATCTTTTCAAAAACATCGTTGGTGATCTCGAAATCTTCCAATTCAGGATCCACTTCGATCCCCAATTCCTTGGTCTTATCCAACTTTGCGGACTTGGGTAAATCAAACCAATCGTCCCGCCCCACGGCACCAAGAATCAAGTCCTTGTACTTCGCTTCCTTCCAAGTGCCGGATAGATCAATCGCTTCCCCATCTTCCCGTTCCATTTGCAAAGTTCCCAGTGCTCTCTCGGCCACTTGCTGAATGAGGGATTGAGTCAGCTCCATCATGCCACGAAAGTCGGTATATGCCTGATAGGCCTCGAGCATGGTGAATTCGGGGTTGTGCCTACGGGACAAGCCTTCGTTACGGAAGACGCGACCAACTTCGAACACCCGATCAAACCCGCCGACCAACAGCCTCTTGAGATGTAATTCAAGAGCAATCCGCAAACTGAAGTCACAATCCAAAGCATTGAAGCGCGTTTCAAAAGGACGGGCTGCTGCCCCACCGGAAACCGCTTGCAGCATTGGGGTCTCGACTTCCAAAAAATCTCTGCTCCAAAAGAACTCACGAATTTCCCTGATGACTCGGCTTCTCGCCCGAAAACGCTCACGGGAGTCATCGTTGACGATCAAATCAAGGTATCGTTGGCGATAGATTTGTTCGTTATCCGTCAGACCATGCCATTTTTCAGGTAATGGACGAAGTGCCTTGGAGACTAGCCTGTACTCTTTGGCTCGAATGGTAATCTCACCCGTCCTCGTTCGGAAAAGAGGGCCTCGAATCCCAACGAAGTCACCAAGATCCAGCTTCTTGAAGGCGGCATACTCGTCATCCCCGATTTCATCCCTGCGGACATAGGATTGGATTTTTCCATCCCGGTCGATGATCTTCAGAAATGAAGCCTTGCCCATCAGGCGGAAGGCTACGATTCGCCCGGCAACCGAAACCTCCGGACCTTCCTCCAGTTCTTCGGGCAATAAATCGAGAGCCTCGAGCGAAGTGTGGGACTGGTCCCAGTTCGAACGGTAAGGATCATTTCCGGATTCTCGCAAATGATCGAGCTTGCTTTGACGAACCGCAAATTGATCGCTTCCGTCAAGAGAAGAATCCGCGGAGGGGGGTGAGGGCTGTTCTTGGCTCATGAGAAAAGTTAAAAAATGGGCTAAATTCAAAGAAAGACAACGGTAAAGCCTTGCGTTTGCAAAAGCGATCGCTGGATAAACCCTAGGTATTGGGCAACCGGGCCATGGCTACCCGAAAGCCAAGGTTTCGGTAACGATGAAAGAGGGATTGGGTGTCTCTGGAGGAGGACTTGCATCCGGATGCCTTTTTCATATAACTTCCCCCACGACAAATCCGAAACTCGTCCTGTTCGGTATCATCCAAAAGGGTGTTGACGAAGGAATTGCCCACCCATTCCCGGACGTTCCCGTACATATCGTAAAGGCCCCAGGAGTTCGGCAATTTGAGTTTGACCGGATGAACGCGCCTTACGCTGTTCACGACATACCATGCATGTTCATGCAATTCGGAAGGATCCTCGCCAAAATAATAGTCGGTGGTCGTGCCAGCCCGGCACGCATATTCCCATTCGACTTCGGTGGGAAGACGGAATTCATGATTGTCGGGAAGCTTGCCACTTTGCTTACCCAAGACCGTCAAAGCCTTGCAAAACTCAACGGCGTCCAACCAGGAAACCCGGTTCACGGGTAAATTAACGACTTCTCCAATTCCATCCCTATCGACATCGCTTGGATTCGAGCCCATGACTTCGGTATATACCTCTTGGGTAACGAGGAGTTGACTAAGCCAAAAGTCGTTGCGCACATGAACGAGACGAACGTCGGAAGTGTAAGGAACCCGTACGGTTATTTTTCCGGAGGGAATCCAAGAAAGGGCTCCCACGTAGGAATCACGAAAAGGTGGTTTGTCCTGTTCCGACTTGTTTTCCGGTTCATCCACCATGACACCCACGGCAAAGGGATGGCGGGTCTTTTGGGTGCTTATCGGTTTGGGCTTTTCAGAAGGACGGGGTGCAGGAGGAGGTTTGACGGGGCCGGAATGGTCCGCTTTGTCCGTCTCTTTTGGTTTGTCTACGAGAACTTTTGCTTCCGTAATGGTATCGATCCCATTTTGGCGATTGTATCGATTAACTTGGGCCGCAAAAACCTGCTCCATAATTTTCCACAAGGCTTCTCCTTCGTCCAGAACTTCCTCACTGGTTGACTTGCGATTGTGCAACGGGCGATTTTGGCCTTGGCTGTCGGCTTTGGCCAGAACGTTGCGCATTACGTCGATGGCTTTCTTTTGCCAACCGATTTTATAGTAGAAGCAGGACTGATACTGCTGCAAACAGAGCTTCAAACTAGGGGTAAGAGTAATGTCCTCGAGAAAAATAGGCAGCATCGGCTTGTTTTCACTGAGAGCAAATTGGATTTCCCGGTTCACGTGAGAGGAAGCGCAGGCGCTTGGGGAAAGAAAAACGGCAAACATGTCGGAACCCATGATCTTCTGGGCGATTTCATTTTGCCACTCTTCGGCGGGAGGAATGCCGTCATCAAACCAAAGGTTCAACTTCGCTTCATGAAAATGGCGCATGGCATTGTAAACCACGACCTTGTCGGCATGGGCATAACTGATGAAGGCGAAGGGATTGTTTCCCGAGTAAGACTCGAAAGGAATGGGAATATCGGGTGAAGTGGTCAAAACGGAAGTTTTTGAAGGTTAGATGTTATCCTTGTATCCGGTACGTTGCAGAATGTAAATGGGATGACTTCCGTAATCTTTGGCCAACTCCAAATTACCCACGTATTCAAAATCAAAATCATCGTGACCAAAGGACAGCAGGGCAGCCATGACTTCGGATACGTAAACGGAACCGGGTAAGACGATCGGTTCGATCCGAGCGGCCTGATTGACGTGCTTACCAAAGAAATTTTTCCTCATCAGAATGGGATCCAATTCTTCGTAAACGGGTCCGGCATGCATGGAAATCCGAACTTCCAATCCATCGTCCAGCCCCAATTCTTCCCAATTTCCTTTGGAAAAGTAGTCTCTCAATTGAATGGCCAAACTCAAACCGTCGTCCAAATCGTCAAAAACCGCAAAAAAGCTATCTCCCCAAGTGTTGACGAAAGCCGGAGGATTGGAAAGTGTTTCGAGACCGTTTGAAATCCCTCCGAGGAATTTCTCCACAAAGACAGGAGTCAATTCCTCCGACACCTTGGTAAAGCCTTCCACGTCGGCAAAGAGCATGACCTTGACCGTACGGGAAACTTGTTTCCTTATGTTCTCGGCGGACTGAACGAACGCGGGCTGAGTTTCTCCGGAAATAGAGGAAGCTTCATCCACTTCTTCAACAGACGAGAGGACTTCCTTGGCATCAATCACCACCGGTTCGTTAAAGTTGGAGGTCCATCTTTGAACGAGCTCCCCGGTTCCCCCGGTAGATCCTTTTTTTCCATCCCAAAAGACAAGAAGTTCCGGGTTTTCATCCAGTCCCCGACCACGCATGGCGGTGAATCCAAGCATGATGTCATTGCAAAAAGAGTAAAGGGAGTCCTCACCATTGTAACCCTCTCGCGTGACGTAATGAACCGAGGTCGCCTGATCCAACACCTTTTCAAAACGAGCTACCCAATTTCCGCCCGCTCTTCTGACACTTGTTTCAATAAATTCTTCTTTCACAAAGGGAAGAAAAACATGGGTTTCCCCGCCCCGTTCGGTCATTGTCTCAAGAAAGATGATATCGGTCCCGCAGGCCGCTGAACTATAACCGCAACTCGCACCCATTGATGCCAGGGCTTCTTCGATTTTCCGTTTGGCTTCGGGTTCGGCTTCGGGTGGAAACCTGCGGGCTCCCCCCGGGCTGTCTATGACATGTCCCGAGCAGGCAACGATCCCCAATTTCGGAAAGGCAAAAGAGATTTCGGCAAGAATGGCCTCGTCCTCATAAACGCTTGCAATTTGCAATGCTTGCTTGCGGGAACTCGCGATTTGTGAGGGTTCGGCATTACCCGAAGAAACAGCTTCCCTGTAGGCTTCGGCTGCCTTCTCGATGGAACCGAGAAGCAAATGGGCTTCCGCTTCCGTCACCTGAATCCAATAGTCACAGGTTCCCTGATCCTTGAGCTTCTGACAAATCTGACGAGCTTTCTGAGCGTTTTCTCTGCCCTTTTCCTGATCTCCAGAGAGAAAATGCATGAAAGCGACGTTGATGCACGGATAGTATTGAGTCTCAAGGTCTTGTCTCTGACTGACGCGAAGGCTGTCGAAACTGTTGGTCAAGAAAGCCTCCTCGTATCGGGCAATCGCAAGTTCGGCATACTTGATTTTACTCTTCTTGTCGGTCGAGTATTCCCACAAATCCTTGTAAGCGCTTGCCAAAAGACTATGGGTCTCGACGTCCCTGTCTCCTCCGGAGACTAACTCTTCCAAAATTTTCGTAGCCATCATGGGCGACCCGGCTTTGGACAGAGCGTGACCGGCTTTTTGACTCAGCTTCCTATGCTTCTTGAATTTCTTGAGTCCGGCTCGAGCTACGTCGTGAGCAAGAAGAAATTCGCCAACTTTGATCATCTTTTCGCACAAGGATAAAAATTCCAAAGCCGAAGCTTTTTCCTGATCCAAGAGTTTCCACTCCAAACGCAAGTTCGGGCTAAGTCTCTTTTGCAGTTGCGACATAAATAAGGTTTCGAGTTATTTTTATGCGCGACTGGTCCTCTCCTCGAGGATTAAACCTCCGCAGAGGCTTACATCTTTTCGTAACGCGTACGAAGCATTTGGGAAAAAGCGGCTACTTTCCGGGCAATCCTTTTTTTGTCAGACGGCTTTTCAAAGTATCGCTTGGCTCTCACGTCGCGAATTACGCCTTCGCGGTCGAGACGTTTTTTCAGTCGACGAATAGCCCTGTCAATGGGTTCGCCTTTTCGTAATTTGATTTCGATGGTCATAGAAAAAGATCTAAAATAGGTCTTTGGCTTCTTAGGTCAAGGAGGAACGAACAATCAGGCTTTCTTGTCCCAGGGCCTTTCGGGTGGAGGTTCGGGCTCTCTCATAATGACACGGGCTCCCCTCACGGGGGCGCGCCTTCTCCATTCCTTGAAGCAATCGGGCGTCAATCGCATGGAAAACCGGGGGTCCGTCTCCACCACAAGGCCGTCCTCCTCTCCTTTCCGGGCGAATCCCAGACGAATCAAAGTGCCTCCTTCCCCTCGGTCCCCCAAGGCAAACAAATCCTTGGTGAATTCCTCTGCATCCTGGTGGGTAGGATCAATCAGCCAAGTAACCTCTTCGGCTAATTCGGTAATCGCCCGTTCGATTGCCCGAACGCTGCTGACCGTCATACGTGTCTCGCCATCCCGGTGAGAGACCACACCCTCGACAACGACGATGATTCCCTCCTCGAGCTTGACTCCGTATTTCTCGTACGCCTCGGTAAACATGGGTAACGAAAAATCCTTCTCCTTGGCGAGTAAGTTGAACCGAGCCCACGGCTTGGCGTCCTTCTTGGTGTATCTTCTCTCGATATCCGAAAGAACGCCACACAAGCGGAAAGAACGCCTGCCTTCGACTTTCTCCAAGTCCTCGGAATTGATCGTGTCGAGAAGTGGGCCAAGCCCCCCCAAGGTATCGACCGGATGACCGGAAAGAAAAAAGCCAAGCAATTCCTTCTCTAACTTCAGCTTGTCGAGTTCCTCCATCTCGGGCACGTCCGACAGACCGTTATTCGGAGAAAACTCTCCAGAGTCACTCCCGCTCTCCTGCTCCCCACCACCCATCATGTCAAACAAGTTGACCTGACCGGCTTCACGGTCCTTTCTTCTCAACTGAGCCTCTCCCATCGCTCGGTCCAAGTCCGCCAGCAGGGCCGCCCGGTTACCTTCCAGTGCGTCGAACCCGCCCGTTTTGATCAAGCACTCGAGCACTCTCTTGTTGACCGCCTTTCCATCGACCCGCTCAACCAAGTCCGTAAAACTTTCGTAAGGACCGTTTTTTTCGCGCTCCTCGACGATCGTCTTGGCCGCGATATCACCGACCCCCTTGACCGCGGCCAACCCGAATCTGATCGAGTCGCCCGTATCGCCCTTGCCCACGATTGGCGTAAAGCTCTCACCCGATTCATTGACCTCTGGTCCAAGTACGGAAATTTCCATCTCGGAGCACTCCCCGATGAAGTTGGACAACTTGTCGGAATTGCCCAGTTCGCAGGAAAGAATCCCCGCCATGAAGTCAACCGGATAATTCGCCTTCAGGTAAGCGGTTTGGTAACTGATTATTCCGTAGGCCGCAGAGTGGGACTTATTGAACCCGTAACCCGCGAATTTTTCCAGGATATTAAAAATCTCGTCCGCCTTTTTCTTGTCGATCTCATTGGTTTCCTTCGCCCCCTTGACGAAGATTTCGCGCTGCTTGGCCATCTCTTCGGGCTTCTTCTTGCCCATCGCCCGACGAAGTATGTCCGCACCACCGAGTGAATAACCGGCGATCCTTCTGGCGGCCTCCATAACCTGCTCCTGATAAACCATAACCCCATAGGTTTCCTCGCAAACTTCTTCCAGCAAAGGGTGGGGAAACTTAATTGTGGAAGGATCTTCCTTTCCTTTGATGTAGTCCGGTATCCATTCCATCGGCCCGGGTCGGTAGAGTGCGATCAGAGCAATGACCTCGTCCACGTTGGAAATCGTCATTTGCTTGCACAACCTCCTCATTCCTTCGGATTCCAATTGAAAGACCCCGATCGTTCGAGCCTCGTTCAAAAGCTTGAAGGTCGACTCATCTTCCAAAGACGCATCCGCCACCCTAAATTCCTCCAGCCCCGGTTTTTTCCTGATATGGCTCTCCGCCTCGTCAATCACCGTCAGGGTCTTGAGGCCCAAAAAGTCCATTTTCAACAAACCCAAATCCTCCACTGGATCCTTTGGGAACTGGGTAGTCAGGACACCGTCCTGAGTGGTCAATGGGACGAGTTCTTTGAGGGGTCGATCGGCAATGATCACCCCCGCGGCATGGGTCCCGACGTTTCTGACCATTCCTTCGATCACCCGACCGGTATCGACAATCTGCTTGGCAATCGGGTTTTTTTCGTACTCGGCTCCGAATTCCGGACTCTTGGCCAGGGCATCCTCCAGCGAAATATTGAGGTCGTCCGGGATCATCTTGGCCAATTTATCCGCTTCGGCATAGGGAAGATCTCGGACCCGGGCGACGTCACGCACCACCATCTTGGCTCCAAAGGTTCCGAAGGTAATGATATTGGCCACGCAATCACGACCGTACTTGTCCCGGACGTACTCGATCACCTCACCCCTTCGCCGCATGCAAAAATCGATATCGAAATCAGGAGGCGAAACCCGTTCCGGATTAAGAAAGCGTTCGAAGAGCAAACCGAAGCGCAGAGGATCGATATCCGTGATCCCAAGGAGATAAGCAACCAAACAACCCGCTCCCGATCCGCGACCCGGCCCGACCGGAATGCCCTCTTCACGGGCCCAGTTCATGAAATCCGCAACGATCAGGAAGTAATCATTGAACCCGGTCTTGGCAATGACCCCGAGCTCGTAATCGATCCGTTCGCTTAAAACCCGGGTCCGGTCTTCCGTGTCTTCGGCCCGGTCCTCCTCGATTTGGTAATCGGCCTCGTACCTTTCCTTCAACCCCTCGACGCAAAGATGCTTCAGGTAGGCAACGTTGTCTTCCACCTTGGTCTTGATCTCGGGTGGCATCGAAAAGACCGGGTAGTTGTTTTCCCCGAAGGGCAACTTGACGTCGCACATTTCGGCGACTGCGAAAGTATTGGTGATCGACTTGGGAGCCTCCTTGAAGAGGTCTTCCATTTCCGCCCTCGACTTCAAGTAAAATTGACGGGCATCGTACCTCATCCTCTTCGGATCATCGAGCTTCGAGCCGGTTTGAATGCAAAGCAAGGCGTCGTGAGGGGCCCAGTCTTCTCCCTTCACGTAGTGGACGTCATTGGATGCGACTGTCTTCAAGTCGAACTGCTTGGCTAGTTTCAGAAGCTCGGGAATGAGCTTGATCTGTTCTTCGATCCCATGGTTGTGAAGCTCGACGAAGTAGTTTTCCTTGCCAAAAATATCGACCATCTGACCCATCGCCTTTTCGGCCTCCCCTTCCTTTCCACGGAGAATCAATTGGGGAATCCATCCCTGCATACATCCCGTAAATGCGATCAATCCCTTGGAAAACTCGGCCAAAGTTTCCAAATCCGTACGGGGGCGGTAGTAAAAACCATCCACATGGGCATCGGAAACGACCTTGGACAAATTCTGGTACCCCTCGTAAGTTTTGGCCAGCATCCCGATATGATAGGACTTGTGGTTGTCCCGGCCCGGTTTCTCATCGTTCTTGTGGTCGGTCACCATGTACCCCTCGCACCCAATGATCGGCTTGATCCCGCGCTTCTCCGCCTGCTTGATGAAGTTGATCGTTCCGAACAAATTCCCGTGATCAGTCAGGGCCATGGCGGACTGCCCTAGCTCGACCGCCCGGTCCATCAACCGATCCATCCGGCAACACCCGTCCAGCAAGCTGAAATCGGAATGAACGTGCAAGTGCACGAAATCTTTGTCTTTGTCGGCCATGATTTTTTTGGGGTTAAAACTTATTCATCAGGCATGGCACCATCTCTTTCAAGGCAATCTTGCGCACGTTGTGTCAAACGGTCTGACTCAGGGCTTGAAGGGAGAGCTTGCGGAATGACTCTTCATCGCCTTTAAGCAAACCACCAGAGCGAAAATCATCAAGGGAAAGACCAGCAGGGTAAGAAGGACCGAATCATCCTGAAAGAGGAAAAAATCATAGGCTCCATGCAGTGCTGCTGCACAAAGTAAGCCCTTCAAGCAATTATCCGAGAACATCTGCGTCTCTCCACGTAACTTGGCTAGCCCGACATAATATCCCATCACCACGCCAAAGGCGGTGTGCATGGGGACGGCCATCAATGCACGGACAACGGCAACCCCCATTCCACCCTCCAGGACATAATCGACATTCTCGATAGCGGCAAAGCCCAAGCTTACCATAACTGCATAAACGATCCCGTCGAAAGGTTCGTTAAAGGAAGGCTTGCGATAGGCATAGAGCATCAAGGGAATGAATTTGCAGGTTTCCTCACCTATCCCGACCACGAAAAAAGCCGCGAAGAAAGAACTCATCCAACCGGTTTCCCCCTGCAGATCGTAATCCATGGCCACAAACATATAGGTGTTCCAATAACCTGCCGGAAACGCACAAAGTACCCCGAAGACCAAACAAAGTAAAAGAACCGATATGGGTTCCTTCTCATGTTTATCCCGCCAGTATATGAACAGACCAAGAACCAAACAAGGGGCAAGGGCCAAATAAACTAAAAAGAAGTCCACCGAAAGTAGACTACTCGCTCAGAACGTTGACCGGGGTGAGCTCGAACTTGCGGAACTCGACCTCCGAGCCCTCCGCTTGGATCGAGAGCTTTCCTTTCTTCGCCGTGCAGTCGAACCCATGATTGACCAGTTCCCCGTTTACCCAGACCTTGACCTCGTCCCCCACGCACTCGATCCTCATCCGGTTCCATTCCCCGACCGGCTTTTCAGCCCCGTCAGTCAGGTTGACGATCCGACGGGCCTTTCCTTCCGTGACCCCCCAGTTCTTTTCCGGTCCGCGCCTGTTGACCATGTCGGGCACCACGATATTCTCCACGATGCACCAAAAATCCCCGGCATGGGTATGGTTCATTTGCACCTCGATCGACTTCGGGTACATCTTGTACAAATCGCGTAACTTGGAAGCATGGACCAATATTCCGCAATTTCCCGGCTTGTCCGCAAAGCGGTACTCCGCAATCACCCGGTAATTCTCGAATTTTTCGTCGGTCAGCAGATGCCCGCCCGGTGAACCCAAGCTGACCAGCATCCCGTCACGAGCGACGAAAGGTTTCTTGCCCTCTGGTTTCTTGTCGAGGGCAGGCACGTCCATCGACCACCCGCTCAGGTCCTTCCCATTGAACAAACTACGCGAATGGGGAGAGGGCAAGTCATGCTTGTCATAGAGCCGATGCCAGAAAACCTTCCAGTACTTGTCGTAGTAATCGAGTGCCGCGGTATCGATGTGGGGCAGATCCTCGGTCACGGGAGCCTTCTCCGGATCGTAGCCCTTCAAATGCTCCTTGCCCGCCCGCTCGCGCGGGGAAACGAAGCGCCAATCTCCCTCCCCCAACACCTCCGAGCACAACTTGGCCAGCTCGACGTCGTACTCCTTCAATTGCTTGCGGGTATGAATATGATTATGGTCATGGTCCATGGTGCGGTTGGTGTTGTACCAACACTGCACGCCCTCCGCCCAGTACTCCGAGCGGTTGCGCGAGGCATAGCAGCGCTTCGGACCCCCGAAGGTGACTAGTACCTTGTCCTCCCCGTTCACCTTGACCGAAGGGTTGGCCTTCTTCCCGTTCACGAGAACATCACCTTCCTGCAGGCACTTTTTCAAAAGCTCTTTCGATTCTTGCGGGAACCATTTTTTGAGGGCACCCAAAAGAGAGACCTTCTTTTTTCCCTTCACTCTGCGAAAGCGCTGAGCCGCCCGGCCATCGTTCCAAATTTCCAATTCCCTCGCCTTCTCGAAAGCCGCCGTCAAGCGCTTCTGCTGATCCCCATCAAAACCGGCCCCGTGAATGACGTGCCCAAACTCATGGATGAGGATACTCTCCAGCCTCATCCCCCCCTCGTATTCCATCACGTCCTCCTCGGCAAAGACGACCACTGGGCGAGGACCGAACCAACGCAAAAAACCCCGACTTCGCCAATTATAGAAATCCAATTCCTTGCCCTTCTTGTCGGTCCTGAACTGCGGAACCTCGGAAGTAAGCTCGTCATGCCCAATCAGTATGCACAACACGCGCTTCTCCCGTATTCTCCGTGCCACCTGCTTGTCGATCGACTGCATAATCTTACCGAACAAATAGGCCGACTCAGCATGGGTATGATCCGATACCCGGGCCGAGGTTGCGATGAGAATCCCTTCCACCTCCGTCCCCTTTTTGAAGAACTTCCCGTCCAACTTGTGAACCTTGAGCTGATCATCGGTCAAAGGCTTGGTCTCGGGACTAGCCTGAAGAGCGATGGAGATGAAAAAAAGAAGGAAAAAGATGAGTATATGCAACTTCATGAATAAAAAAATCAAGGGTTCAGGGAAAGATCAATCTTTACGATTGTCCACTAAGACGTCCACATGAGAATGCGCCAAGAGAGTAAAAAACAAATTGGCCAATACAGGTGGGACTAGGAAAGAAATCAAATACCCGAGCAGAGTTCGCGATTGAAGTATTTGCGGCAGACGAGGCGCCAGGCAATGATAATGAATGCGGTCAATGGGATACCAAAGATCATCCCGAGAATACCCCCGAGAGCGGAACCCCAAAAGAAAATCGAGACAATGACGACGACCGGATGGAGGCCGGTTTGTTGACCCATGATTTTAGGAGTCAGGTAGTAACTCTCGATCAATTGGACGACAACGAAGGAGGCTCCACAACCAAGCAAGACCGTCCATTCTCCGGTCTCCGAAATTCCACCGGGTTGCAGATAGGCTACCAGAAGCGCGGTGACGATACCCACGATGGATCCAAGGTAGGGAACGATGTTAAGCAGGCCGAAAAGAAGGCCCAAAGCGATCCCGAACTTCAAGCCACTCAAGGTGAAGCCAATGGCATAACCAATGCCCATGAGGAAGCCGATCAGCAGTTGCCCTCGGAAGAAGGCGACCATGATCCCGACGAATTCTCGAATCAAAAAGACTATGTCTTCTCGCAAGGATGCGCCGAGGAAACCTAATTCGCCTTCCAGTTCGTCGATGAGGTTGCGGTTGGAACTAAGAAAATAGAATAGATAGATGGGAATGACCGCGAGGTAAGTCAGTTTGGCGAAGAAACCAAGCAGCCCGGACCATGCGGATTTGATGACTTCAGCGGACCTTTGAGCAATTTCTTCCCCTTGCTTACCGATCGTTTCCATGGCCCGGTTGCGCATTTCCTCGGATTTGCGGGCGAGGTAGTCGACTTGGCTCTGTTTTTCCTCAAGAGAAAGAAAAACCTGTCTGTCCTCGGGGTCAAGGTTGTCCCAAACCTCCCTGAAGGTCTCTCGGTTTTCGAGTGAAAAAGAATCGTAGATGGCTTTTTCGTCCTTGGAAAGAGTCACTTCGAGAGTACTCCCGCCGGAGCCGATGAGATCCTTCCAGTATTTTTTGAAAGCTTCGACTTGGGTGGAAATTGCTTCCAGGCTTTCCGGGGAGAAGTACTCCGAGTTCTTGGCTTTGTCATGGATTTGCTGGGGCCACTCGGCTGCCGTGCCCACGAAATCACGGGTTTGGCTGATCACCTTTCCTCCGAGTAAAAAGATTGCGGAACCACAACTGGTCACGACAAGTAGGTAAAGAAGAAGGATGGAGGCAATGCGACCAAGCCGAAGTCTTTCTTCGAAAAAAGTGACGATTGGGCGCAACAATATGGCCAACATACCTGAAACGGCAAGGGACCAAACTACCCCTGAGAAAAGATCGAACGCAAGGTTGAGGACGAAGACCAGAGCGGTGATCAAACCACAAAGCAAAAGAGCACCCGCACAACAGAGCACGAAGCCAAGAAATTTGCGTTGCCGCTCCGTCAGTACGGATGGAGCGTCTGCCTTTGCATTCATATGTCTTTTCCTTTTGTTTGCTTGCCATGCCTTTCGCCTAAGAGGTATGAATTCAATCCCTTTTGCCTGACGTGCTGCTTGCGAATACACTTCATAATTGGGATATAACAAACCAAACTAGTTTACGGCAACGCTGAATACATCATGAAACCTTACCATTCGATTCCTGTCCTTATGATGGGGTTCCTGCTTTCTTGGTCTCTTGCAAAGACTACGGACAAGCGACCCCAACCCGAACTGACCGATACGGTCAATTCGGTCTATCCGGCCATTGTACGCATAGAGGTGGTCTCGGAAAAAGGTTCGGGGGGCAGAATGATGAAGTCGAGATCAACCGGCAGCGGGGTCATCATTTCAAAGGATGGATTGGTCGTGACCAACCATCACGTTGCCGGGAAGGCAACGCGCATCACTTGCAGGCTTTATGACGGGGAGGAATTGTCCGCGGACTTGCTTGGCGCCGATCCAATGACGGATCTCGCCGTGATTCGATTACGAACCAAGGAAAGACCGTCCGGCAGTTCTTCCCTTTCGGTGGCGTCCTTCGGCGATTCCGACGAGGTGAAGGTCGGCGATGCGTGTTTCGCAATGGGAAGTCCCGCGGGTTTATCCCAGTCCGTAACGAGGGGAATCATTGCCAACGTCGCCATGATCTCTCCTCATTCGGGTTCCTTCAGGTTGGATGGAGAAAACGTCGGTGAACTCGTTCGTTGGCTTGGTCACGATGCGGTCATATTCCCAGGAAACAGCGGAGGCCCTCTCGTCAATGCAAGAGGTGAGATAATAGGCATCAACGAGGTTGGCATCGGAAGCTTGGGGGGAGCGATCCCCTCCAATCTAGCTCGTGACGTTTCCGGTGAATTAGCCGCCAACGGTTTTGTCAAAAGGTGTTGGACGGGATTGGAATGCCAACCGGTTCTCGATCCTCGGAAATCGGGTATCCTGGTTGCCGGAGTCATCGAAGATTCTCCTGCCGAAATGGCAGGCATCAAACCAGGTGACCTCATTAAGACCTATGCCGGAAAGAAGGTGGGAGCAAGGATTGCCGAAGATCTTCCGGTCTTCAATCAACTGGCTTTTGGAATGAAGGTCGGAGTCGAGATCAAAATCGCAGGGATGCGTAACGAAAAGCCCATGAAATGGAAACTCAAGACCGCGGTTAGAGAATCGGCTTTCGCCAAGGAAAGGGAGCTCAAGAACTGGGGGCTGACGGTGCGCAATTTCACCCTCATGTCCTCCCTCGAGGCTAGGCGTCCGAGCAAAAAAGGAGCACAGGTTCACTCGGTGGGAAGGGGTGGACCGTCCTACGGCGCCAAACCACGACTTAGTGCGGGCGACGTCATTACGGCTCTCAACGGAGAAGCCGTTGAAAGCATGGAAGACTTGATCAGGATCTCCAAAAAAATCACAAAGGGTAAAACACAACCGGTAGCGACCTTGGTCAGCCTTGAACGAGATCTCGCTGATTTGCTCACAGTGGTTAAAATCGGCCCGGAAGCCGAGGAAAACCGTCCTTTGCAAGCTTGGAAGCCTTGGGTGGGAATTTCTACCCAAGTCCTAACAAGGGAATTGTCCGAGGCCCTGGGACTGCCCAAAACGACCAAAGGGATCCGCGTGGTTCAGGTTTACCCGGACACGCCCGCTCAAAAGTCAGGTATTCGGGCGGGAGACCTGCTTTTCAGGTTGGACGGTCAAATCATCAACGCCTACCGGTCGGAAGATGCGGAAATCTTCGGTAACATGATCAAGGAATACAAGACGGATGCCAATGTTAGGTTTACCGGCCAAAGAAACGCAAAAAAGCTTGATCTGAACGTCACCCTCGAAAAAAGACCCGCTCCGCCCAACGAACTCCCCGAATACAAGGATGAGACCTTTGAATTCACGGTGCGGGAACTTTCTTTCGGCGACCGCGTCAACATCAGGTTGAAGGATGACCATCCTGGTTTGTTGATCCACAACGTCGAACCCGCTGGATGGGCGTCCTTGGCCGGTTTGCGACAAGGTGACTTGCTTCTCTCCATCGACGGCGCGGAGCAAAAAGATGTGGGGAAATTCGAGAAAAAAATGAACGGTCTCGTTAAACAAAAGGCCCAAAGAATTATTTTTTTCGTACGACGAGGCATTCATACCCTGTTCCTTGAACTCGAACCCGATTGGGACAACAGCTAACCGGTTTACACCATGAAATTTCTATTGACGGCCACAACCCTGCTCGCGTTTTCCATACCCTTGGATCTTCCTGGGCAAAAAAGCGAAACTACTTGGAGAAAATTACTAAAGAATCACGCCGATTGCGTGACTTGGGTTTCGGCAACCGTACGAGTCGAGGTAAGCGCCGGAGGACGAAGCATGCCCCCCCAGGAACAAAAACTCGAGGCTCTGGGAACGATCATCGCAGAGGATGGACTGACCGTGCTGTCTTTAAGCAGAGTTGATCCCACTGCGACTCTGCTTTCGAGAATACGCACGCCAGGGGGGTCGGTTAACGTCAATTATACTGAAGTGCTGCTTCTTATGCAGGATGGGACGGAAGTACCTGCCAAGTTACTGCTCAAGGATACCGACTTGGACTTGGCTTTCGTTTTGCCGATCAAGGAAAAGGGCGAGAAAAAAGACAAACGGACTTTTTCCCACATACCTCGTTCTTCCAAGTCCGTTGACCCTCTTCCATTGGACGAAGTTGTGTCCTTGGGCAAGTTAGGTAGAAACCTTTACAGACAATCCACTCTGAAAAAAGGATGGGTCAATGCAGTCATTGAAAAACCTCGGAAGTATTTCGTAATCGAAAACACCTCTCCAGGCACACCCGTATTCGACGGCAAAGCAAATTGGTTGGGTATCGTAGTTTACAAGATGGACCGGGGAAGACCGACAAGCATAGTCACCCTTCCAGCGGATGACATCGATGAAATCGCAGAACAAGTGCGATCGAGAAATCAATAAGTTTTCCATTGCGAAAACCGTTCCATCGTAGATATTGTTCGGTTTTCCCGTATGACGATGTATACACACAGCAAGATATCAGGATTATCCACTTCATTCTTTTTGTTTTCGCTTTTCCTGTTGTTGGGGTCCTGCGCCGAGCAACGACTTCACCCAGACGACGTGGAATACCGCAAAGACGACAATGGATCGGAAATTCTTTACCAAATTGGGGAAGACAGCCCTTTTGGCAAAGGTGAAAGGGCATACGTCGTAGACGACCATCCAAATGGGAGTAAGCATTTCGAGATAGGTTTCCTGGATGGATTGAGGGACGGCAGGTTTATGTTTTGGCAGAGAAACGGAATCAAGCTGTTGTCCGGTGGCTACAAAGACGGTAATCGATCCGGCAAATTCTTTGCTTACGGTAAAATTGGGGAACTGATCTACGAAAAAAACTACAAGAATGGAGAGTTGGACGGTAATTTCACTCTGTATTATCCAGCCTCCAACAATGATGTCTTGCGGTACAACGAAAAATTGAACGAGGAAGGCAAAGATCCTGGTGAAATCAAGGTGAAAAACCATCTTCGGCTTCGCGTTGCTTTTTTGGACGGCAACCCTGTCGGGAAGTATCGGGCCTACTTTCATCCAGGAGACCTCAATGTTTCCAACAACCCTGGAACTCTCAACGTAACCCAAGACGATTTACTCAAGGAGGAAGGCAATTTTAGTTCCGATGGCTTGCTTGCAAAAGATCAATTGACTTACTACCCGAGAACCCGATCCCTCGTGGTAATCCTTCCCGACAACAAGCGTCCCTTCCCCCCGCAACCCCCTACCCCGAATGGTTTTTCACGGGCAATCGAGGAAGCCGCCAAAGCCATTCTTTCCATTCCGAGATACCGTAACCCCGAGAATGCGCCCGCTTGGGTATATTCACTCGATAGGAAGGGTGATGAAATCGTTCCCATTTGGTCATCGCACATTATGAGCATTGGAATCCGAAACAAGGATGGGCGCTTGCTGGATCAGAAGTTCGAACCGACTTACGAAGCGTTCACTGAGGCGATGAAGCAGGCCGAAAACAATGCTTCGGGCTTTGCCGATGCGATGGCCGTTGAGTTTGCCCAAAGAGGTTCAAGCGAGTATTCGAATTTCTACGACCAATTCTATCGTGAAAAACTTCTAGAATACGAAATGGAAGTTGTGGGAATGGACAGGGATGGTGAAATTATCGACATCTTGTGGTCGCCCTTAAAAGAGAAGACCGTTGCCTTGCCGGACAGAATCAATGAGAGATGGGTGAAAATCCAACGCTCATGGGATAAAGGTTATGCCAATGAAGCTCATTGGCTTCTTTCAAACGGATCGGAAAAGTCCATTAGAGATAAGATTCGTTAATTGACATCAATTGTGTGCCATTGGCACACAACTTTAAGGCTCCGCTTTATCCAGAGACTCGAATGGATTCCCAGGCAAAGGGCTGTCCTCAAAAGGATTTTTTGGGGGTGGAGGGGAGTCAAAAGGGTTTCCATCCACGGGCTTTTGCGTGCCTTCTTTTACCTGCGAATCAAAGGGGTTTTCCAGAGCTTTGGCAGAAGCGGGTCCGTCAAAGGGGTTCAAGGGCGGGTTCAACGAGTCAAAGGGACTGGCTTGCGGTGCTTGATCAAAAGGACTAGGGGATTTGGGTGCTGAGTCAAAAGGGTTGGCGGGCCGAGCTTGGTCAAAAGGGTTGGCTTGTGGGACCTGGTCAAAAGGGTTGACGATTGGTGAAGAGTGAGTCGGAGACGGGGTTGATTTTTTGAGGGTCCGACCTTCGTAAAAAGGAACGAATTTTTCCTCCTCTTCGGCCTCCTCGATGAATTTTTCGAAACGGGGTCTGAAATCATAGCTCCAAGAAAAACGGATTGGGAGATTCGGATCGGCGTCATTGAGAAAATCCAGGCTTTCCGTATCATAGCCACCTCCATGTTCAGGTAGTCCTCCGCTCCACCGAACGTAAAATCTCCATGGAATTTTCTCTCTTTGAGTAAGGGCATCGAACCAATTTTCTCCCTTATCCAACAAATAGCCCGCAAAGACACCAGTATGCTTCCTTGGTCTGATCATTCGAATTTTCTTCAACCGGAGGTGACCATCCCAGTACCAAGATATCCAAATGCGGTTCCCGACCACAATTTCACCAATCTTATCCATCATCTTTGGGTCGAAGCCACCGCCGTTAGTCGGGGAACCTCCTCGCCAAGGAGAGAGGTACCGATGAGTGAACCCTTCGTCCTCCTTGACCTCAATCCAGGCGGTTGCTTTGGACGACAAAATCCCAAACGCCTCTCCCGACTTTAGGGTCGGGAAATCAGAACCCAACAGCGGAACCGAAACCAAGAGGATCAAAAAGGTAAACTTCCACAACATGCTTCCCTCCTTGGTAAAAAAGCCCGAAATCATTAATAGACGTAACGATAATAGACCTCAAGCATCAGGGTGCAAAGGGTCGTCCGGTAAACTTCGTGATCACCACCTGAACGTTTTTTGGTCAGACCGCTTCCTTCATTTGGCCAACTGCCGTCTTCCGATTGAGCGGAGATAAGCAAGGGTTCCATCCTTCGGTTCCAGGAAGACCAATACGCTCCCCCGTAATTGTAGAGGGCTTGCGTGTCGTAATACCAGGAATACAAATTAGCATCCCCGCTATTGTAATCCATTCCCTGGTTATTCTTGAGAATGTGCTGCATGGCTTTCTTGAGTGTTTCTTCCTTCTGATCATCGGATGGATGACCTTTACCCCAAGACTGCAAACCCAACGCCCCAACTCCGGTAAGCTTGTGTTTGATATTATTCGAATCCGAGGCCTTACGATAACCGAACCCACCGTTTTTAGGATTGTAAACCCGGTAGAAATTCTTGACCGCGGCTTTCAAAGCCGGCTCCAATCCATCAAAGACGGCTCCCGTATTGTAAGCTGCTTTAAGGGCCTGAAGCTGCCATCCGCTTACCGAAGTATCACTAGCCGCGTTTTTGTTCTTGCCGAAGTCAACGAAACTTGAATTGGCCGGTCCTTTCCTTGTTTCCAAGTAATACCATCCCCCGTCCTCCTTTTGACCATTGACGATTCTACCGATCGCCTTTTGAAGGACGGGCAAAATAAAATCCTTTTCGGTCATCCCGTACGCCTCCGCCATTGCATAAGTCGCAATTCCCTGAGCATAAGCCGCTCCATGCTTGTTATTGGTAACATAGAGCCAACCGTCTTTTTCATCTCCAAGCTCAACGAGGTAATTGATGCCCTTGGCAACGGCTTCCCCATACTCAGGAGAGTCCGTCAATTCACAATGTCCCAAGTAACTAAGGAGGGCAAAACCCGTCATGGCTCCCTTCGAAGTCTTCCCCCATGAACCATCTGCATTCTGATGAGCAGTAAGCCAATTCAAGGCCTTGATCACGGCTCTTTCCACGGAATCGGGTTTCCTCACCCCTGCTCGGGTCAGTCTGCTGACGCGACCTAGTTTGTCACATCGACCACTCATGGATTTGGGCACCGCAATTCCCAGAGAGTTTACGGCGACTCCTACGTTCCGTACGGTGTCACCCTTGGCCTTCGGTAGATCAAGGGGACGTTCGTCATCGCCACGGAAGACAGTGTTGTCAAAAGCCAAGGTATTTTGGTCGTCTTCATCAAACAGGAGGGCATTGGGGTCACCCACGTCCTTGCTTTCGTCATCCTGCCCTACCCGTTCTATTTCACTGTCCGTTGCGTTGACAAGACCCAGATCGGATTGACCCGGATCGGTGACTTCCTGAACATTCTGAGCGGAAACTTTCGTCTGGTCCGAAACACCTTGGTTGGCCCCTGCAATATCAGGATCGTGCACCTGGGCTTCCCTCATTGCGTTCTGGTTGTCTTCGTTCGCTCCGCCCAGGGTATCATCCCCTTCTCCACGACCGGAACTCCCAAGCTTTGCTCGCTCTCCTCCCGAATCAACGTTGGTACGGTCACTGAGAGGAACCTTTGACCCTTCGGTTTCGTCTCCGGCAACTTGGCCAGCCTTGGCTATGGTTCGGGCCCGATCTTCCGATCCTGATGATGGGAGAAGGAAATAAAGGGAAACCAAACTCATCAAAAGGGTGCCATAGGACATTCCCAGATTGAGCCACGGTACGGCTCCAACCCCTTTTTTCCTTTTCTTCTCTTCGAAGAAAGCCAAGTGAGAAAGAATGCCTACCCCCAACACCGCGAAAACCAATACTGCGGCCAGGAGCATGACTTTGGCCAAAATAAGGTTACCCAGTATCGCAAGAACCAAGGTTGCCGATAAAACAAAAGAGAGCATGGTTTTTGTATTCATACCATGCCCTCTCTTTTTTTAAATTTATGATCCCTCTTCAAACCAAATGGAAAAGGGATACCGAAATCTGTGACGGGATCAATCAGCGGCTGCAAATTTACTCTTACAACCTTTGCAACAAAAAGCGACCGTTTCACCTCTGGAGTTCGTTGCGGTTATCGAAGGGTTGGCTTTGCGGTTTGGTTTGATCGGGCACATCGCGTTGAGGGATGAAGCACTTGAGGAAGAACCATTGCTGATTTTGGCGTTGTGTTTGCCGTCTTCCTGTCCCCCCCCATAGCGGCCTAAGTCAAGTCCGACCTTAAGCGAGGCTTCCATGATCAAGTTCATGTAGTAGCTTGGGTCTCCTTCGGAATCAACATGGTATTCGTCACTGAAGACAATACCGTCGCGATTACGAATGTTATCTCCGTTGTCCTGCCAATAGTATGGCTTGAGGTTTTGGCCGGACCCGTCGAGGTAGCCTTCGCCCTGCCAGGCATTTTGAACGAATTCCTTGAAGGACTTCGCAAAGGTCTTGCCGCGGTCGACTTGGAACATGATTCCGCGGTAAAGTCCTCCATAACCATTCAAACCACTTCTAAGTTGCTTCAAGTCGTCCATGTAGTTGTCTTCGGGCTTGCGGTTGAAATTCGGAAGGTGGTAATCAGGCTGAGCCTCGTCTTGAAAGACAAGAGCCAAGACGTTTTCCTTCTTAGCCGCCTGAGCAAAAAACTTAAGTGTGCGTTCACCCTGCCCGTCGACGATCAAGACTCTTTTTTGATAAAGGCTTTCATCATTCTTGTAGTAAGGCAAGAGGCGCTCCTTGAGCAAAGTGTCCTTCATCTCCTCCAACGCTTTTCGAGTACTGAGAATGGACCCACTACCGTCAACGTGCATCATGATGTAAAGGTTGCCGTCTTTCGGCAAGTGATCGTAATTAAATCCATCGCGATGTCCACGTCCTCCGATACCGTCGACATCTCCGACTCCGACTCCAACACCAACTCCAGGTTCACCAACTCCCAATCCGAGGGGGTGCGATACTCTTCCTGAAACCAAACCA